>OICE01000232.1_pt1 | contig 18403 bp, 15 predicted proteins | sample 1581171 | NCBI WGS metagenome assembly OICE01 (sample SAMEA3882545, study PRJEB24775) | human gut metagenome | biome: human-associated habitat; feature: intestine environment; material: feces | place: Netherlands | collected 2009/2010 | reverse complement strand
TTTTTATATTTATTTTCATTATATCTATCTATAAAAATTAATGAATTATTATAAATATTTTTTCCGATTAATATTCCTTTTTTATCAAAAATAGATGATGATATAAAAGGATATGTTGCAACTAAGCCATTTGTTAATATATTTCTTCTTGTCGCTTCTTTTACATCTTTATGATTAATCATCAATGGCAATGTTGAAATAAATGCTTGCTCTTGTCTAAAATATGCTTTTTTCGTTTTTATTCCTTTACTTTGTAATATTCCTTCTATTTTTTCAATATTATTTTTTAATTCTTTTAAATTTTCTGCATATGTTGTTATATATACATACAAAAAATAAAAATCTTCATTTTCTATTTGTAATTGTCTCCTAATATATTTTGCATCGTCATATGTAAATTCTACTAAATCTATATCCTGTCTATTTTTGTTACTATTTTCTAAATCAACTGAAACATTACCAATATTATATGTTAAGTCCTTTAATATTTTATATGTATCTTTCTTTTCATAAAACATTGACATGTTTATGTTAACATTTGCATCGATAATTGTTTTGAAAATTAAATCACGTTGTTCTCTGTAAAAGTCCACTATCAGTAAGGATGCAGCGTATTTATCTTCTATTTCTATATGCTTTGGATTTGAAAAATCTATATAAGATGGACTTATTTCGTCTTTTGTTATTTTTTTTGTTTCTAAATTAAAAATATTTTTAATAATTTCCTCCTTATTTCTTTTTATTATTTTTTGTTATTAATAATAAAATAATTTAATAATTTTTTTATTTTATTTTTTTATAATTTAATTTTTTATTATTAAAAATTATAAAAAAATACTTTAATAATATTTTTTATTTTATTTTTTTATTATTAAAAAATTAAAAATTGTTTAATAATATTTTTTATTTTTAATTAATTATTTTCATTATTTAAATAAAAATAATTATATAATATTTTTTCTATTTCTTCTTTTGATTTAATAGATGAAGTTTTATTTCCACATCTAGACAGATTATCTCTTATTTTATTTGTTTTTTCTTGTAATTGGTCTACATAATTGTCTTTTTTCCCTTCTATTTCGTGCCCAATCACAATATAAAACTGTTTTGAGTCTGATTTATTTTCTGCGTTTAATTGTTCAATATTTTGAATATATTTATTTATTATTTTTTTTATTTCTGGCTTTTCTTTTTCTTGATTTTTTTTCATAGAATTAATATGCTGAATTAAATTCTCTTTTTTACTTTTGATTATTATTTGCATATCAAACTGACATGTTTTTAAAAAACTTTTAAATGAATTTAAAATTGCCTCTTTTTCGAAATTTGATTTTAGATTATAATTAATTGGTTCAACTTCTATTATTTTTATATATTTATTTTCTTTTAGTTTTATTATTCCATTATCTAATATTTCATCAAACGGCATCCATTGCTGTATTGATTTTACCTTTATTTTTCTCCACTCCTTTCTGTTTTTTATTGTATTAGCAATTAGTGTTTTTGTCAACATAATTCGTTCGTCAAATTGTGTTATTATTTTTTTTGTTTTTTTATTTTTATTTATTTTTCGATTTTTTTCTGTATTTTTTTTAATTATTTTTATTTTAATAATATTACTTAATTTTTTTATTTTATTTTTTATAATTTAATTTTTTTTTGTTAAAAAATAAAAAAAATAATTTTATATTATTTTTATTTTATTATTTAATTTTTTATTATCTAAAATTTTAAAAAATAATTTAATAATATTATTTATTTTTAATTAATTTTTTATTATTAATGATTTATTATTTATTATTTATTGTTTATTATTTATTATTTATTATTTATTTTTTATTTTTCATTTTTTTATTTATTATTAATTTATTTTTATTAATTTTAATTAAATATTTTTGTATATATTTTTTTATTTTGTATATAATAATAATATAAGGTTAATATTAGTTTAACTAAGAAATGTATTAAATTTGTTTTTGGGTTTTTTATGTTTCGAGCAAAAATATATATATGTTTAATATATTGGATATATATATGTTGGCGACATGAGTATATTATTTGTATGTAGGCTGTATTTTATTAATAATTAATATATGGTCAAATTATAGGTAATGTATTCTATGTTACGAGTGTATTTCTATTGTTTAGTGGTTGTTATTAGTCCCTCGTTTGGATGAATATGGCTATCATTGGTGGATTTACATTCAAGTGACTGATTGATATGTTTGGTGGAGTAGCTTGTTTATATAGCAATATATATTAGGTTATTAGTTAGGCATATTGGTTTTAACTGCGATTAATATTAGCTTCATTATAATAACCTCTGAGATATATCTCAGAGGTTATTATAATTTTATTTATTTTTATATGTCTAGATTTTTAACATATTTTGCATTTTGTTCTATAAATTCTCTTCTTGGTGCAATTTCATCTCCCATTAAAACATTAAATGTTGCATCCGCTTTAATAGCATCTTCCATTGTAACTTTAACCATTATTCTTGTTTCTGGATTCATTGTTGTTTCCCATAATTGTTCAGGGTTCATTTCTCCAAGACCTTTGTATCTTTGAATATTTACATTATCTCTTCCCATTTCAGCTAAATGTTGTGCCATTTCTTCGTCAGTATAGCAGTAAACATCTTTAAATCCTTTTTTAGATAATTTATATAATGGTGGTTGAGCTAAGAATACATTTCCATTCTCTATTAATGGTCTCATATATCTAAAGAAGAATGTTAATAATAAAGTTCTAATATGTGCACCATCAACATCGGCATCAGCCATTATAATGACTTTTCCATATCTGATTTTATTTATATCAAAATCAGCTCCAATTCCTGCACCTACAGCTAATATAACAGGTTGTAATTTTTCATTATTATATATTTTATCTGCTCTTGATTTTTCGACATTAAGCATTTTTCCCCATAGAGGTAATATTGCTTGGAATCTTCTATCTCTTCCCTGTTTTGCACTACCACCTGCAGAGTCTCCCTCAACTATATAAACTTCACATTGAGAGGCATCTTTTTCGCTACAATCTGCTAGTTTTCCTGGTAATGTAGTTGACTCCAAAGAGTTCTTTCTTCTTACTAATTCTCTTGCTTTTCTTGCGGCCTCTCTTGCACGAGATGCACTAATACATTTCTCAAGAATTGCTTTTGCAACAGAAGGATTTTCCTCTAAAAATGGTGCTAATACTTCAACAACCATAGATTGTACTATTCCTGTAACATTGCTGTTACCTAATTTTGTCTTAGTTTGTCCTTCAAATTGAGGTTCTTTTACTTTAACAGAAATAACTGCTGTCATTCCCTCTCTTATATCTTCACCTAAAAGATTTGAATCTTTTTCTTTTAATATATTGTGAGATCTTGCATAATCGTTAAATACTTTTGTTATACCTCTTTTAAATCCTTCTAAATGAGTTCCACCCTCTATTGTATTTATATTGTTTACAAAAGTATAAATGTTCTCTGAATATGCTGTTGTATATTGAAGTGCAATCTCAACTGGCACTTCCCCATCTTTTTCAATATAAATTGGTAATGGATGGATTTTTTCTTTATTTTTATTTAAATATTCTACGAAAGAATTTAATCCTCCTTCAAAGCAGAATTCTGATTTTTTAAGATTTTCATCATTTCTTTGATCTTCTATTGTTATATGTAATCCTTTATTTAAGAATGCTATCTCTCTAAATCTTTCTTCTAGTGTTCCAAAATCATATTCTAGAGTTTCAAATATTGTGTCATCTGCTAAAAATCTTACCTTTGTTCCTGTCTTTTTAGAATCACCAAGTTTTGTTAATTTTTCAACAGTTTTTCCTCTTTGGAACTTCATTTGGTATAGCCCACCATCTCTTTGAATAGTTACTTCTACCCATTCCGATAAAGCATTTACAACAGATGCACCAACTCCGTGAAGTCCTCCAGAAACTTTGTATCCACTATCTCCACCAAATTTTCCACCTGCGTGTAAAACTGTATAAACTGTTTCTGCTGCTGAAATATGTGTTTTAGGATGTATATCTACTGGAATTCCTCTACCATCATCTTCAACAGATATAATATTTCCTTTTTCTATAATTATATGTATATGTGTACAATATCCTGCTAAAGCTTCGTCAACACAGTTATCTACAATTTCATATACAAGATGATGTAGTCCTCTAATAGAAACGCTTCCTATGTACATTCCTGGTCTTTTTCTTACGGCTTCTAATCCTTCTAGAACCTGTATTTGCTCTGCATTGTACTCGTGATTATATTTTTCCATTATATTAACATCCTTTCGTTTTTATTATCTATTAATCGTACTTATATATCATATCACTAAAAACTATTTTTTTGCAAATGTTTTTAGATAATTTTTCCGTTTTTTACATTAAACAACTTATATTCATTTAAGTTGTCCAATTCCATCTTATCTGTACAAGTTATAATTACTTGTGTGTCTTTAATATATGATAAAAAGCTTTTTCTTCTTTTTTCATCTAATTCAGACATAAAATCGTCCAATAATAAAATTGGATATTCTCCTATCTCATCATAAATAACATATAATTCTGCTAGTTTTAAAGAAAGAACGGCAGTTCTATGTTGTCCCTGAGATCCATAAACTTCAATTTCTTTATCGTTTATAATACATTTAAAGTCATCTCTGTGTATCCCTTTTGTTGTATATCCTTTTATAGTATCTAATTTTCTTCTTTGTTTTAATAATTGTAAATATATTTCCCTGTTATTACATTCTGTTATATATTCTATTTTTATTTCTTCACTATTTGAAGTTACTTCAGAATGTATTTCTTTAATTTTACTATTTAATTTTCCTATAAATTCAGTCCTATATTTACATATAATTTCTGCATATTCAGCAAGCTTTTCGTCCCATATTTCAAGCATACTTTCTGGTTTATTTTCTTCTTTTATTTGTTTTAAATAATTATTTCTTTGTTCTAATGTCTTTAAATACAAATTAAGAATATATACATACTTAGGTCTTAATTGACCTATCATCATATCTAAAAATCTACGCCTTTTTTCGGGACCACTTTTTAAAATCTGAATATCATCTGGTGTAAAAATAACTAAATTAATTTTTCCTATTAATTCACTTAGCTTTTTTATTTTTACACCATTTACTTCTATTTGTTTTTTATTAGAAATTACGGTTCTAATTTTTCCATCTCTATCTGACTTTTGATAAAACACTGTTGCTTCTAAAAAATCCTCTCCTAGTTTTATCATTTCTTTTTCTTTAGAGGTTCTGAAAGATTTACCAAATCCACTTATAAATATTGCTTCTAATATATTTGTTTTTCCTTGTGCATTATCTCCATAAAAAATATTTATATGTGGATTTAACTCGATTTCTTGTTTTTCATAATTTCTAAAATTTTTAATCTCTATTTTGTTAATGTACATTTTTTATCCTCAATAAACTATTAGAAATTCAAAATCTCCAATTAGTTATCAACATTTTGTGCTCAAACTGTGGAAAATCACTGTGTATTTTCTTATTTTTAGTCTTTTAATTTAATTGGTAAAATCATATATGTATAATCTCCCTCTTCTTCAACTGGTCTAATTATACAAGGAGAAATACTTGTTCCAAAATTAACAAATATCTCATCATCATCAATATTTCTAAGTGCATCTAAGAAATATTTTGGATTAAATCCTGCTTCAAGATTTTTTCCTTCTGTTGTAAGATATATTTCTTCTTTAGCATCTCCTGTTTGATTTGTACAAGAAATTGTCAATTTTCCTATATCAACAGCTACTCTAACTGGATATTTCTTTTCTTTCTCTATACTAGATGATGAAATTAAACTAATTCTTTCAAAACAATCTTGTAAAATAGATCTCTTTACTCTAATTCTTGTTTCCCAATTTTCTGGAATAACGCTTGAATAGTTTAAAAATTCTCCATCTAATAATCTAGTTACTATTTTACAGTTCTCCATTTCGAATAAAACTTGATTTTTAGCAACACCAATTTTTATCATATCAAAAGAATCTAATAATATTTTGTTTATTTCATTTAATGTTCTTCCTGGTATAACTGCTGAAAAGTTATTTACTTTATTTTGTAAAAATTTGCTTTTCCAAGCTAATCTGAATCCATCAACAGCTACAACATTTAATTTATTATTTGCTATTTCGAATAAACATCCTGTAAATATAGGTCTGTTTTCTTCTGTACTAACAGCAAATATTGTTTTTCTTATCATATCTTTTAATGTATTTTGTTCTATTTCTATTGAATTTTCCACATTTATTTTTGGTAATTCTGGGAATTCATCTGGATTCATAGTTGCTAATTTGTATAAAGATCCTTCACATTCAATTACTAATAAGTTTTTATCATTTAATGTAATTTTTATATCTGTATCTGGTAATCTTCTTATAATTTCTGTAAACATTATTGCATTAACAACAGTTGCTCCTTGTTCTTCTACTTTACAGTCATTAATTATATATTCTATACCTATTTCTAAATCATAGGTTGTTAATTTTATTTCATTGTCGTTTGTTTGTATTAATATTCCTTCTAATATAGGCATTGTTGTTCTTACAGCAACAGCTTTAGTTACGGAATTAAGTGCTTTAAGGATTTTATCCTTTTCACAAATAAGTTTCATTTTTTCATCGACTCCTTTATTATATAAAATATAAATATATTTAGTAGTAGTAGTAGTAGGTGCTGTGGATTGTGTGGAAAACTCATCTACGCCCTTGCTTCCCTAGCAAAATTGATGTTGATAACTCTGTGGATAAAATGTAAAGTTATCAACAGGTAAAAATTACAATTGTGGATTACTGAGTTATACACATGTTATCAACAGCTTTTCCACAGCCCCCTGTGTATAACTAATCTAGCTATTCCGTAAGAAGAATTTCCAGTCTCCGAATCAAACATAATTTTTACAAACGTTTATTTAAGAAATCTTTAGTTTTTGTTTAAATATCAACTATTTCATATCCAGTAGGATGTTTTTCACACTTTCCACAATTAACTTTGTGTTTGAATTAGTTTTTATTTCTTTTTCTATTTTGTTACAAGCATGCATTACTGTTGTATGATCTCTTTTTCCAAAATCCTTACCAATCTGCGGTAAAGACATATTTGCAACATTTCTACATAAATACATTGCTATTTGTCTTGGGAAAGTTATATCATTTGATCTTTTAGAACCTTTTAAATCTTTCGGATTTATGTTAAAGTACTTCCCTACTGTTTCTTGAATGTATGTTGCAGAAATAACTTTTTCTTGTTGAGAGACAATATCATTAATTGCTTTTTCAGCCATTTCCATTGTTATTTGTCTATTAGATGTTAAAGAAGCTGTTGCAATTAATTTATTTAAAGTTCCCTCTAGTTCTCTGATATTAGAATCTATACGAGTTGCGATTGCAGACAAAATCTCGTCATCAATTATTATGTTATCTATTTGTGCCTTTTTTCTAAGAATTGCAAGACGTGTTTCATAATCTGGATTAGAAATATCTGCTATTATTCCCCACTCAAACCTTGATTTTAATCTATCTTCCAATAAAGGAATATCCTTTGGTGGTTTATCACTAGATAGAATAACTTGTTTTCCACTTTCATATAATGTGTTAAATGTGTGGAAAAATTCTTCTTGAATTCTTTCTTTACCAGCAATAAATTGAATATCGTCAATTAATAAGATATCAATTCCTCTGTATTTATTTCTAAATTGATCATTTGTATTGTCTTTTATAGCATTAATAAGCTCATTAGTAAAGGCTTCTGAAGTAACGTACAAAATTTTAGAATTTTTATTGTTTCTTAGAATCTCATTACCAATGGCATGCATTAAGTGAGTTTTGCCTAGACCAACGCCTCCATAAATAAACAAAGGGTTATAAGAAGACGCAGGAGCTTCCGCAACTGCTAGAGCTGCGGCATGAGCAAATCTATTATTATTTCCAACGACAAATGTAGAAAAAGTGTATTTGGGATTTAAATTCGTTGTGACATAATTAATAGGAGCTTCAATTTTGGTTGTATCACTTAAATCTGAATTATTTGACGCGGTTTCAAGCTCCTCTCTAGAGACAATAGAAACACTGCAATCTTTATTTGTCAAATAATTAAAGGTGTTTGTCAACAAATCTAAATATTTTGAAGAAACAATATTCTTCTGAAAATCAGTAGATGTCAACAAAACAATGTGATCATTATCCGCACTTTGAATCTCTAATATTTTTATCCATGTTTCGTATGAAATTTTTGTGGTTTCCTCTTTTAAAAGTTCTTTTGCTTTTGTTAATAAATCATTCAGTTCATTTTGCATTAAAGTTCATCCTTCCAACATCCTAGAACAGAGATAGGAATAAAAATTTATACACATAGTTATCCACATAGTTATCCACAAAATGTGGATAACTCGCGGATCCCTTATGATTAGCGTATTTGGTTGTATAATATAAGCAAAAAAACACAAAAGTATTTATTTCTCTTATTTTCGTATATAATATCAAAAAAAGAGTTAAATAGTCAATATAAAAATAGATAAAAAATAAATATTTTTATTTTTGTAGGAAAGTATTGACATAATCATGAAAAGTGGTATATAATAGTAAATACTTATGAAAGAAAAAATACTGGAGGTGCAAAGATGAAGAGAACATTTCAACCAAAAAAGAGACAAGAACAAAAAGAACATGGTTTCATGAAAAGAATGAGTACTAAATCTGGAAGAAATATAATAAAAGCAAGACGTGCAAAAGGTAGAAAAAAACTAAGTGCGTAAATTATGACAAGGCCACTAGAATTTTTTAGTGGCTTTTTTGTAATAAAGAAAATGAGTGAAAATATGAAAAGAATAAATACATTAAAAAAGAATTACGAATTTAAAAACGTTCTTAAAAAAGGGCAATATTTCGTAAGAAAACACGTTATAATATACATATATAAAAATAATATAGATAGAAATGTTATAGGAATTGCAGTAAATACAAAGATTTGTAATGCCGTAAAAAGAAATAGAATTAAAAGAATTATTAGAGAAGCTTATTACAGAGAAATGAAATCTTTAAAGCAAGGATATAACATTGTTTTTCTTTGGAACAAAAAGGAACAAGTTGAAGGTGTAGAATTTCATAAAATTCACAAAGAGATAAGAGAAATTTTTGAAGAGGCAAATCTGATTGAAAAAGTTTAGTTTTTTTATGAGAAGTGTACTAGTAAAAATAATAGAGTGGTATCAGAGAAAGATATCGCCAAGCCTTGCTAATAGAGGTGTTAACTGCAAATACTATCCAACGTGCTCAGAATACACAAAACAAGCGATTTTAAAATACGGATGTATAATAGGGATTCTAAAAGGACTAGTCAGAATAATAAAATGCAATCCTTTTTCAAAGGGCGGATATGACCCTCTAGAGTAACAGGAGGTAAAAATGGGAGCAATAGCAAATTTATTTGGATATTTACTAAACTTTCTTTATAATTTATTTAACAATTATGGAATAGCAATAATTGTATTTACTATATTATTAAGAATTATATTAATACCAATAACGGTATCACAACAAAAATCAATGAAAAAGAATGCAAAAGTGCAGGAAAAAATGAAGGAGATTCAAAAAAAATATAAGAATAATCCTGAAAAATTAAACCAAGAGACAATAGAACTATATAAAAGAGAGAAGGTAAGTCCTTTTAGTGGATGCCTAAGCTCAATAATACAAATAATTTTAATTATTTCTGTATTTTGGTTGGTAAGCAAACCTTTAACATACATGAAAAAGGTGGATTCAAACAAGGTTAATGAATATATTGAGCAAATAAAGACAGAAGAGGGAAAAACGTCAGCATATCCAGAAATTCAAGTTATTCAAACGAAATCAGCAGAAGATTCAGAAGTTGCTATAAACATGGATTTCTTGGGATTAGACTTAAGCAAAGTTCCAAATCAAAACTTAAAAGATATAACAGTATATATTATTCCTGTGTTGTATGTTATAACTTCTTTTGTTTCAATAAAGATGACAAATAATATGCAAGACAAAGCGAAAGAAAAGAAGAAAGCTGACAAGGAAAAGAAAGCAGCAGAAAACAAAGAGAATGATGAAGAAAAGGCTCTTATATCTGAAGAAGAAGCAAAATCGGAAGAAGCTATAGAAGCAATGCAAGATATGACAAAGAGCATGAATTATATGATACCAATAATGTCTATTACAATAGCATTTATTGCTCCTCTTGGATTAGCTCTGTATTGGCTAGTAAGCAATATTGCAATGATAATAGAAAGAATAATAATTAACAAGATTTCTGAAAACAAAAAGGAGGAAGAAGAAAATGCCTAGAACAATTATTTCAGAAGGAAAAACTTCAACAGAGGCGATTGAAAAAGGACTAAAAGAGTTAAGATTAACAAGAAATCAAGTAGAAATAAAAATATTAGAAGAAAAAAAGAAAAGTTTTTTTAATATATTAGATCCACATATTGTAAAAGTTGAAATTACTGAAAAAGAGGGAATAAAGGAAACTCAAGAAAGAAGACCAAGGAAAGAAGAAAAAAGACCAATAAACAAACAAGAAGCGAAAAAAGCAGAAGAAATAATTGGAAATTTCTTAAAAGAATTTTTAAACAAAGTATCAGAAGATATTGAATATAAAATAGAAGAAACACCAGAATATATTGAGGTTGTGGTGACAGGAAAAGGAGCTGCAAAATTAATAGGATATAGGGGAGAAGCTTTAAATGCGCTTCAAACAATATTAACAGCTATAATAAATAAAGAGAATGAATCTGATGTAAAAGTTATATTAGACATAGAAAACTATAAAAGTGCAAGAAAGAAAACGTTAGAAGAATTATCTGAAAAAATAGAAAAAACTGTTACTAAAACTGGAAAAACAATAACATTGGAACCTATGACAGCGTATGAGAGAAAAATAATTCACACAAAATTACAAGAAAGTAAAACAGTTAAAACATATAGTATAGGAGAAAATGATAGAAGAAGAGTTGTAATAGCAAAAAAATAATTTTATATAAATCGGAAGTCAAAGTTCAGATTTTAGTAGGAGTACTATATCTAACTTTGACTTTTTTTAGAAATAATTAGGAGGGAAATATGAGTACAATAGCAGCAATATCAACAGCACCAGGAAATGCAGGAATTGGAATAATTAGGTTAAGCGGGGAAAAATGTTTTGAAATATTAGAAAAAATATTTGAGCCAAAAAACAAAGGCCCAATAAAAGGATATACAATAAAATATGGAAATATAGTAAACAGGGAAAAAAATGAAATAATAGATGAGGTGCTTGTATCTTATTTTATTTCGCCAAAGAGTTATACCAAAGAAAATATGTGTGAAATAAACTCGCACGGAGGGATTGTTGTAGAAAATAGAATATTAGAAGAATGTATAAGAAATGGAGCAGTACTTGCAGAACCAGGAGAATTTACAAAACGAGCTTTTTTAAATGGGAGAATAGACTTGTCACAGGCAGAAGCGATAATAGATATTATAAATTCTAAAACAGAACAAGAGATGAAAGTCGCTCAAAAACAGTTAGAAGGAAGCTTATCGGTGAAAATAAAAGAAATACAACAAGAAATATTAGACATTATGGCGGACATTGAAGCATCTATAGATTATCCAGAATATGACATCGAAGAAACAACTAACAAGAAGATAGAGAAAACTTTGGATAGGGTAGAAGAAAAACTAAAAAAATTAGAAGAAAGTTTTAAAAATGGAAAAATATTAAAAGAAGGAATTAAAACTGCAATAGTAGGAAAGCCAAATGTAGGAAAATCTTCTTTGTTGAATATGATTTTGGGAGAGAATAGAGCTATTGTTAGTGATGTAGAAGGAACAACAAGAGATACCATAGAAGAATATATAAATGTAAAAGGAATTCCGTTAAAAATAATCGATACGGCAGGAATACGAAATACAAACGACGAGGTTGAGCAAATAGGAGTAAAAAGAAGCATAAGCACAACTAATGATGCTGAACTAATTATTGCTGTTTTTGACGATTCTCGTGCGTTTGACGAAGAGGATGAGCAAATACTTAGTTTAATAAAAGATAAAAATGCTATTATCCTTATAAACAAAACAGATTTAAATAAAAATATGATGAAAGACAATGATAAAATTTTAAACACTAAAAAAACCATAATAGACTTTTCTACAAAAGAAGAAAAGGGGCTAGAAAAATTGTATGAGGCTATTGAAAAAATGTTTAATCTAAATCAAATAGAAAATGACAATACAGAAATTATAACAAATGCAAGACAAAAGCAACAAATAGTGTTTGCAGTAGAAGCAATTAAAAAAGCTAGAAATAGCTTGGAGGAGAAAATGCCGGTAGATATAACAGCAATATGTCTAAAAGAAATATTAGAGCATATCCTGGAGATTACAGGTGAAAATGTATCAGAAGAAATAATAAATGAAATCTTTAAAAAGTTCTGCTTAGGAAAATAAGAATTGGTAAAATTTGTATATTTTGTCGAATTTTGTCGAAAAAATAAAAAAAGAACAAAGTGTGTCAAAAAGACAATAAAATAAAAGAAAACATTGAAAATACGATAAATGAATAATAAAAAATAAAAAGAAACGCACGTTTAAACGTTTTTGTTAAAACAGAAAAAAGTAAAAATAAAAGGAAAAGAGGAAAAATAAATGAAATATGACGCAGGAGAATATGATATAGCAGTAATAGGAGCTGGACATGCTGGATGTGAGGCAGCTCTAGCAACTGCGAGAATGGGAATGAAGACTTTATTGTTCTCGATAAGCCTAGAAACAGTTGCTAATATGCCATGTAATCCTCATATAGGAGGAAGCTCTAAGGGACATCTTGTTAGAGAAATAGACTGTTTAGGCGGAGAGATGGGAAAAAATATCGATAAAACATTTGTGCAAATGAGAATGTTAAATACATCTAAAGGACCGGCAGTATATTCTTTAAGAGCTCAAGCTGATAGAAAGAAATATCAAGTAGAGATGAAGCATACACTTGAGAAACAAGAAAATCTATATTTAAAGCAGGCTGAAATAGTTGATATAGGTGTAGAAAACGGAAAGGTTGTAAGCGTTGAAACAAACATAGGAGCAGTGTACAAGGTTAAAGAAGTAATACTATGCACAGGAACGTATTTAAGAGGAAAAATATTTATAGGAGAAACCTCTTATGAAGGCGGTCCTGACGGAGTATTCCCTTCAAAGAAGTTATCTGAAATATTAGAAAAACTAAATATCAAGTTAGTCAGATTTAAGACAGGAACACCAGCCAGAATAAATAAAAATACAGTAGATTTTTCGAAGATGGAAATACAAAATGGTGATGAAGATATAGAAGCGTTTTCTTTTGATGATAAGCTTGATATGAAAGAAGAACAACTACCTTGTTATTTAACCTATACTAATGCTAAAACACACGAAATAATAAGAAATAACTTACATAGATCCCCTTTATACGGAGGAGAAATAGTAGGAACAGGGCCAAGATATTGTCCTTCTATAGAAGACAAAGTAGTAAGATTTGCAGATAAAGAAAGACATCAAGTTTTTATAGAGCCACTTGGACGAGATACTGATGAAATGTATGTACAAGGAATGAGCTCATCTCTTCCAGAAGACGTACAAATAGCTATGTATAGGACACTTCCGGGATTAGAAAATGTAGAGTTTACAAGACCAGCTTATGCAATAGAATATGATTGCATTGATCCTTCAATGTTAAAACTATCACTAGAATATAAAGATATAGATGGAATGTTCTTTGCAGGACAAATAAACGGAACTTCTGGTTATGAAGAAGCAGCAGCTCAAGGAATAATAGCAGGAATTAATGCTGCAAGAAAATTGCAAAACAAAGAACCATTAATATTAGATAGAGCACAAGCTTATATTGGAGTTTTAATAGATGATATTGTAACAAAAGGAACAAACGAACCTTATCGAATGATGACATCAAGAGCAGAGTATAGATTGTTATTAAGACAAGATAATGCAGACTTAAGATTGACAGATTTGGGGTATGAGAATGGATTAATCTCAAAAGCAAGATACGAAAGGTTTACAGAGAAAAAAGCAAACATATTATCTGAAATCAATAGGTTAAAAAACGCTATAGTTAAGCCGACTCTAGAGGTAAACCAGTTTTTGCAGAAACAGAACTCTTCTGAAATAAAGACAGGAGTGAAGATGGCAGATCTATTAAAAAGGACAGAAATTAAATATAAAGATTTAAAAGAAATTGATAAGAATATGCCAGAACTTTCGACTGAAGAGGCACAAGAAGTTGAAATACAGATAAAATATGAAGGATATATAAAGTTAGAAGAAGCCCAAGTAGAAAAATTTAAAAAACTAGAAAAAAGAAAATTACCACAGGACTTAGATTATTCTACACTTAAAGGCTTAAGATTAGAAGCAAGACAAAAGTTAAACAAAATAAAACCAGAATCTGTAGGACAAGCATCAAGAATATCTGGAGTATCACCAGCAGATATTTCTGTATTATTAATATATTTAGAGCAAGTTAAAAACAAAGGAGGAAAATAAAATGGAATATGAAGAATTTAGAAAAGAATTTACGAAATATAATAAATTATTTGAAATTTCTGAAAATGAGATAGAAAAATTTTATCAATATATGAAACTACTTTTAGAATGGAATGAAAAAATAAATCTAACAGCAATTACAGATGAAAAGGAAATAATAAAAAAGCATTTTATAGATTCTTTAACAATATCAAAATTGATTAAAGAAGATACTAGTGTGGTAGATGTTGGAACAGGGGCTGGATTTCCTGGAATGCCATTAGCTATAACAAAAAAAGTCAATGTAACCTTGGTAGATTCTTTAAATAAAAGAATTAATTTTCTTAACATAGTTAAAGACTCTATAAAGCTAGAAAATGTTAATACAGTTCACAGTAGAGCAGAAGAAGTAGGGCAAAACGAAAAATATAGAGAAAAATTTGATTATGCAGTTTCAAGAGCTGTTGCTCCAATTAATGTGTTGCTAGAATATATGTTGCCTTTAGTTAAAGTTGGAGGATACTGTTTATGTATGAAAGGACCTAAAGTTATAGATGAGATGAAGGGAATAGAAAATGTAGCAGAAGAATTAGGTGGAAAATACATAAAATTAGAAGAATTAGAAATTCCGGGAGAAGAATCGAGAAAAAATGTAATTATAGTAGAAAAAGTAGAAAATACAAATAAAAAATATCCTAGAAAACCTGGAATGCCAGCAAAACAGCCACTTTTATAAAAAAGTAAAAAAAACAAATAAAAAAATATGTGAAAATTTAATGAAATTTATTGACATATTAATGATATTAATATATTATTAATATGTCTTTTATTATATGCAAAAATTTGAAGAAATTTCCATATAAATAAAGCAATTTTACAATGGGCAAACCTATAGAACTACTGAAAATACTGAGGTTTTAAGCACTATATGATTTGTTCTACTTAGGAGGGAAAAAATTGGGTAAGATAGTATCAATAGCAAATCAAAAAGGAGGAGTTGGCAAAACAACAACTTCAATTAATTTAAGCACAGTTCTGGCTAAAAGAGGAAAAAAAGTATTACTTATGGATGCTGACCCACAGGGAAATGCTACAAGTGGTTTAGGAATAAATAAAGAACAACAATTTTCGGTTTATGATGTACTAATAGAGGATATAGAAGTTGAAAACACATTACAATCAACAATAGTAAAACATTTGGATTTATGTCCTTCAAATATAAACCTAGCAGGAGCAGAAGTTCAGCTAGTCTCAATGGAAGAGAGGGAATATAGACTAAAGAAAAAGATTGACAATATAAAAGATAAATATGATTTTATCATAATAGATTGTCCACCTTCATTAGGACTAGTAACATTAAACGCCTTTACAGCTTCTGATAGTGTTTTAATACCAATTCAATGTGAATATTATGCACTGGAAGGATTAGGACAGCTATTAAATACAATAGATTTAGTAAAAAAGCATATGAACAAAAGTTTGCAAGTAGAAGGCGCTTTGCTTACAATGTACGATGCTAGAACAAATTTATCAAATCAAGTTGTAAAAGAAGTAAAGAAATATTTTGGAGATAAAGTATATAAAAATGTTATACCAAGAAATGTAAAGCTTAGTGAAGCACCAAGTTATGGAATGCCTATAACTATGTATGATCCGAGATCAAAAGGGGCTAAAAGCTATGAAAAATTTGCAAAAGAGTTCATAAAAGCAAATGAAGATGAATTAAGAGCCGCAAAGCGTATGAAAAAATAATTAGGAGGGAAAGATAATGGCAAAGAAAACAGGTTTAGGAAAAGGATTAGATGCTCTATTTAGTGATAATAGTTATAAAAAAATGGAAGATCCACTAGATGAGGAGGTTGTTCAACAAATAAAAATAACTGAAATTGAGCCAAATGCGGATCAACCAAGAAAAAAATTTGACGAAGACAAATTAGAGGAATTGGCAAGCTCGATAAAGAGATATGGAGTTATTCAACCAATAATTGTTATGCCAAAAGATGGATATTATCAAATAGTTGCAGGAGAAAGAAGATGGAGAGCTGCTAAAAAGGCCGGGCTTACAGAAATGCCTTGTTTAGTTAGAACAAAAACAGAACAAGAAAATAGGGAAATTGCATTAATAGAAAACATTCAAAGAGAAAATTTAAATCCTATTGAAAAAGCAAGAGGTTTAAGAAGACTTTTAGATGATTATGGTTTATCACAACAACAATTAGCTGATAAATTGGGAATGAGTAGAAGTGGACTAACAAATAATGTTAGAATATTAAATTTAGATCCAAGAGTTATAGATTTAGTATTAGAACATAATTTTAGCGAAAGACAATGTAGGGAATTAATGAGAGTGCAAGATCCAGATAAACAATATAAGCTTGCACTTGGAGTTGTTGAAAATGGTGATAATTATGACGATTTAGTAAGAAAAATAGATAATGACCAAAAATTACCAAAGAGAGACAAGGAAAAGGCTCAAAGATATCAAGCGATATATAGAGACATAGAGGATTCTTTCCAAGGCTTTTTCGGCACGAAAGTAAAATTAGAAGCAGGAAAGAGAAAAGGAAAAATAGTAATCGAATATAGCTCAAATGATGACCTAGAAAGAATTTTACACTTAATAAAGTAATGAAAGGGATTTGATTAAATGAACGGAAATTTTGAGATTAATGTATTTGAAATAGTAATACTTGTAATAAATATCACATTAATAATTTTATATATGTTAAACTCTATAAAATTGAGAAAATTAAGAGCAAACTATTCTGAGTTTATGACAAAGCTAGGAAGAGGCAATAATATAGACGAAATGTTGCAAAAATATGTTGAAAACGTAGAAGAAATAAAGAAGGAAAATGCGGAAATAGAAAAATATTGCCAAAAATTAGATGATGATTCACGAGAAAATCTAAAAAAAATAGGACTAATTAGATATAATGCTTACAAAGACACAGGGAGTAATTTAAGTTTTGCACTTGCAATATTAAATGAAAATGATACAGGTATAGTTTTAAATGGTATTTATGGGAGAGATACATCAAATATATATGCTAAACCAGTAGTAAATGGAAAATCAGAATATGCACTATCAAAAGAAGAAGAACAAGCAATTAATCAAGTAATAAAAAATAAATAAAAAATACCACACAAAAACAAAGAAAAATCAATATTTATATTGACAAAAAGTGTTAATGTGTGGTATTATATAAATTGTCACAGGTTGACAATCATGGAGAGGTGGTCGAGTTGGTTTATGGCACCAGTCTTGAAAATTGGCGTAGGTTTGTAGCCTACCGTGGGTTCGAATCCCACCCTCTCCGCCATTTTTTTATAAAGAATTAAAATAAATAACACAAGGAGCAGTACCCAAGAGGCTGAAGGGGGCAGTTTGCTAAACTGCTAGGGTTCGTAAGGGCCGCGGAGGTTCAAATCCTCTCTTCCGCGCCAAGTAAAAACCTTGAAGCCATAACGGTTTCAAGGTTTTTCTTGTTTTTGGTAAAAACGTTTTTGCTTCGGTTTGGAATAGTTCCTTCCGTGGGCTACATTGTGGGCGACATAGTAGTTTACTTCACCGATTTTATTCTACAGTTGACGCTATTGTTTATAATTTTATCCTGGGCAGAAGATAGCAGCTCGTCCCACGAAATAGACTCTGTAGAATATCGGTAATGGTTACTGCATGTCCAAAACACTTTAGCCTTTGGTTGACCTCTTGCATAAAACGCTTTTGATTTTCCGGCGAGAGGCGGCTAAAGTCCTTTTGGAGTTCCAATCCTGATTTAGAAAGTTTTGCCATAAATTTCTCATATTGTCCTTGATCTGCAGTCATGTGACACCTCCGTACTTCTT
>OICE01000221.1_pt1 | contig 19038 bp, 17 predicted proteins | sample 1581171 | NCBI WGS metagenome assembly OICE01 (sample SAMEA3882545, study PRJEB24775) | human gut metagenome | biome: human-associated habitat; feature: intestine environment; material: feces | place: Netherlands | collected 2009/2010 | reverse complement strand
CGGCGGAGCCCAAACACACATCGTCACGAAGTGCGCACGGCGTCGACGCAAGTGAATCAGCTTCACCTTCAGCGCCATTCACAGCACCCCTCCACTGCATCAGCGCATAGCATTCGTCAGAAAGCACCACCGCGCCGATCTCACGTGCAGCTGCGACAATGCCAGCCATCCGCTCGGCCGAATACACCTCGCCCGTCGGATTGCAAGGGGAATTCACCCACACCGCTTTGACACCAGGCACATTGCGCCACGACGCAACATCAGCCACATCGTCGACCTTAAGCACCTTCGCCCCAGCCAACTGCGTGCCGATCTCATACGTCGGGTACGAAACCTTCGGCTGCACCACAACATCATCCTCACCGAAATGCAGTAGCGACGCCATCAACGCAACACCCTCTTTGGAGCCGACGGTAGGCACCACATCAGCATGAATCGCCTGCAAATCAACATTGCGAGTCGCCGAAAACCATTCAGCAATCGCAGTACGTAAATCGGCAGTACCTGCAGTAGCCGGATATCCATACGCATTCGGATCATTCGCCGCCGCTGCGAGCGCCTTGCGCACCGAGTCGGGCACAGGATCGACGGGAGATCCCACGGACAGGTCGATCATGCCTCCGAACGCAGCTTTTGCCGTGCGCTTGTATGCTGCGATACGCGACCAATCGTATGGCGAAGAAAACTCATGAAAGCCCATCGTGAAAACTCCTTAATAATCCTCTATAAACAAAATATGCGGCCTCTTCCAACGGGAAAAGGCCGCTTTCAAATGCCAATCACTGATTTTGCGGCGGCAGAGCAGCTACCCGCTCCGGATCCTTGCCGATCGGGCCGGCTGCGGAAGCGCCACCCAAATCGCCGACTTCGGCGAAGAAGCTGACGGCGGCGTCCTTGTACCAAGCCCACTCGTCCGGCAGGTCATCCTCGTAGAAGATGGCTTCGGTCGGGCACACCGGCTCGCATGCGCCGCAATCCACGCATTCGTTCGGATTGATGTACAGGGAACGGGAGCCTTCGTAGATGCAATCGACCGGGCACTCGTCCACACAGGCCTTGTCTTTGACGTCCACACACGGCTGGGCAACAACGTACGGCATGCTTACCTCCTCAACAACAACGTGTACTGTTCCAGATTACTCTTGCGCGGCAACTTCGAGTTCGCCGGCACCGAGACGGGCATGACGGTAGCCATAGCCGAAGTAGATGGCGAAGCCGACGATGAGCCAGACCACGAAACGGATCCAGGTGAGCACGCTCAGGTTGACCATCAGCCACAGGTTGGCGAGCGCAATCAGAATCGGCACCCACGGGTTGCCAGGAATCTTGAAGGAACGTTCCAGGTCGGGGCGCTTCTTGCGCATGATCGGAATGGAAATCGCCACCAGCGTGAACGCCGACAGCGTGCCGATGTTCACCATGTCGGACAGGATGCCGACATTGCAGCAGGCCGCGATCAGCGCCATGACCACGCCGACGATGATTTGCAGACGCACCGGAGTGCCATGCTTGCCGGTATGGCTCAGGCCACGCGGCAGCAGTCCGTCTCGGCTCATGGCGAACACCACGCGTGTCAGGCCGAGCAGCAGCACCATGACCACGGTGGCCATGCCGATGACGATGCCGAGGCTGATGATCTTCGCAGCCCAGTCGGCGCCGACCATCTTGAACGCGACGGCCAGTGACGGATCGGACTGTTTGGCAAGGTCCTTATAAGAGACCATGCCCGTGGTGACGATGGCCACGAGGGTGTACAGCACGATGATCAGGCCGAGGCCCACGCCGATGCCCAGCGGCACGTTCTTCTTGGGGTTGATGGTCTCTTCGGAAGCGGTGGCCACGACGTCGAAGCCGAGGAAAGCGAAGAACACGAGTGCCGCGCCGGAGATGATGCCGGTCACGCCATAAATGCTGGGGGCCATGCCTGTGGCCCACTGCCACAGCGGCTGTTCCATGACCGCGGAGACGCCGGAGCCGTCGGTGGATGCTGCGGGTTCGCTCGGCGGAATGAACGGGGTGAAGTTTTCGGCCTTGATGTAGAAGAAGCCGACGACCACGATGAACACGACGATGGCGATCTTCAAAATGGTGAGCGCGCCGTCCACGCGGGCGCCGATCTTGGTACCCATCACCAGCAGCGCGGTGAAGAAGGCGACGATGATGACCGGAGCCAGGTCGAAGTTGAACGAGCCGATGGCGATGTTGGTGTTGATGTTCCAGCCGATCAGCTCGAAGAACTGGTTGAGGTACACGCCCCAGTATTTGGAGACGACCGAACCGGCCATGAGCATTTCAAGGATCAGATCCCAGCCAATCACCCATGCCACGATCTCGCCGACGGTGGTGTAGGTGAAGGTGTAGGCGGAACCCGCCACTGGAATCATGGAGGCGAATTCGGCGTAGCACATCACGGCGGCGCCGCACACGACGCCTGCGATCAGGAAGCTCAGCACCACCGCCGGACCGGCATGGAAGGCAGCCGCCTGCGCGCCGATGGAGAAGATGCCTGCGCCCACGGCAACGGCCACACCCATGATGGCAAGATCCCACCAGGTCAGATCGCGTTTGAGCGCATGGCCGGACTCACCTGTTTCAGCCAGCGTCTGTTCGACGGATTTCTTGCGAAATACGTTCATGTCTCGTCCTTCTCTTCTTTCCGCCCGCGCGGTTTCACGCTCCACCTTCTAGAGCACAAGGCGCAAGTATAAGTCGTTTTCGTCACATTGACGGCGTGCGTGACGCTATTTAAGATTCATGCCGATGACGACCGGCTCGGGCACCAGTCGGATGCCGAACGCGGCCTCGACGCCGTCCTGCACGGTTTTGGCGAGGCGGGCGATATCTTCGGCTGATGCTCCCCCACGATTGGTCAACGCCAACGTATGCAGCGTGGACAGGCCAGCCGGAGCGTTTTCGTTGATTTTGAACCCCTTATGGAAGCCGGCATGGTCGATGAGCCAGGCCGCGGAAGTCTTGACGCCCTGCCCGCCGCCCGGCAATGCCGCGTCGAAGCGCGGCGCGTCTTCGGGAAGCGTCTCGGCCTGCTGTGGCGTGAGAATCGGGTTCATGAAGAAGCTGCCGCAGCTATGGCGGTTGAAGTCCGGACCGTCATCGCCGTTCTGCTTGGATTGCGATTCAAGAGCGACATCGACCAGATTCGTCTTCTTGGTGCCCTGCATGGCCGTTGACGCATAGCGATGCGCGTCTTCCAGCATGCCTTTAGCCGCACGCACCTTCAGCACCGCGTTGCGGATGTCCGCGGTGTTCATGCGATCGCCCACGGCGACGTCCAACGCCTTGGCGAGCTGACCGTAACCGACCACGCCCGTATCGCTGTGCCGCAACGCGAACGTGACGGACAGCACCACGTATCGCGGCGTCGGGAAAAATTCCGCGGCCGGAGTCGCCGGAGCGCTGTACATGCTGGCTTTCAGCGCGCTCATGCGGTAGCCGAAGGCGAGCTGATCGTTGCGCAACGCCTTTACCGCACGTTCCTTGCGATCCCAAACCTCGACGCTGTCGACGCTGGTGGCGACCTCCTGACCGTACGCGCCGATGTTCTGCACGACCGACGCGCCGACGGTGCCGGGAATGCCGGACAAGCCTTCGACGCCTTCCAGTCCAAGTCGGACGCAGTAATCGACGAAATCATCCCAGTTGCAGCCGGCTTCGGCGTTCACGTGGACGACACGCCCATCATCCTCGACCGGAGCCGCCTCATCCAACACGCTGATGGAACGTCTTGCATCGCGGACCACCACGCCTTCGAACGGCGTGTCGGATACGAGCATGTTGGATCCGCCGCCGATCACGCACAATGGCAGTCCTTGGGAATCGGCTTCCTCAACGGCCTCGATGACGCCGACGCGCGTGGTCGGCTCCAGGAAAGTGGCGATAGGACCGCCCACGCCGATGGTGGTGAGATCTGCAAAACTAGTCATAACGCTCCAGAGTAACAAAAAACCCGACCAAATTGGTCGGGTTTCGAAAGCTTGATTCCGCTCAGCGGGTCTCGCGATGCACGGTCTGCTTGCCGCAGCGGGAGCAGAACTTCTTGAGCTCAAGACGATCCGGCGTGTTACGGCGGTTCTTCGTCGTGATGTAGTTACGCTCCTTGCACTCGGTGCATGCCAGCGTGATGCCCGGACGAATGTCGGCGCTCTTGCTTGCCATTTAGTTCACCTCTTGTGGTTCGTTGCTATACCGACATTCCGTCGGCCTTTGTAGCGAGAAAGAGACTCGAACTCTTGACCTTACGATTATGAGTCGTACGCTCTAGCCAGCTGAGCTATCCCGCCATGAGAGCCTCGAGTGAGAATCGGACTCACGACCTCTTCCTTACCAAGGAAGTGCTCTACCACTGAGCTATCGAGGCGTGGCGGATAGTGGATTCGAACCACTGAAGCACGAGGCGACTGATTTACAGTCAGTTCCCTTTGACCGCTTGGGAAATCCGCCGTGCTGCCTGTTTGGTTGAACCCCAACCGGCAACCCGTTTAGTATGCCACAGACCGGCCGACTTATGCAAATACGGCGTGTCGCGACAGCCAAAAACGGCCCAAATCGTTGAAATTCCAACGTTTTGCGCAAATCGGCGCCGAACAACGCAGAAACCCCGCCTCCCGAGCCTTGCGAATCGCAATATACGGGAAACGGGGTTTCGACAGCTACGCGCTAGTCTCAGCCGAGGATGGCCAGGATGTCACGAGCGGAGACGATAAGGTAATCCTCGCCCTGGTAGTGCACCTCGGTGCCGCCGTACTTGGAGTACAGCACCTTGTCGCCGACCTTGACGTCGACCGGGATACGCTCGCCGGCGTCGTTACGACGGCCCGGGCCGACAGCCAGGACTTCGCCCTGCTGCGGCTTCTCCTTGGCATTGTCCGGAATGAACAGACCGGAAGCGGTCTGGGTCTCGGCTTCCGCCTGCTTGACGATGATCTTGTCTTCCAACGGTGTGAGTGAGATCGACACTGTGGACCTCCTCTTTCTAAAGAGAAATCGATACTTACCGCGCCGGGACCCGCTAGCAAGAGGCTGACGATCACTTACGGCGTCGTCCTTTCGCGCTGTGACTTATCCTAGCGCGATTATTAGCACTCTGCCAACTCGAGTGCTAACGCTCTGAGAGAAATTATCAAAAAAGCCTGAAACCATGCGGTTCCAGACTTTGTAAAAAACGGTTCAAGCGTTTCGTCAGGCGCTACGACGGGCCAGAATGGCCTCCAGGCCGGTGCCTAGGGAGTCCGAAGTCACATCCGGAGCCTCCACATCGGCACGTACTTCGGCATCGTGGAATCCCGGAACGTCGACCTCTCTGAGGTGCACGCCCTCATCCACGCGGGCGGCGGCCTCATCGGCATCCATGCTGCCCATTGCGTCGCTTGGCGGAATCAACGGCTCAGCCTCGTCGGAAGGCGTTTCGACGGGCACGGCCTTGGCCACTTGTTTGGTGGATTTGATCTCCATGCTTTCCGGAGCATCCACCTCAACGTCGGCACCGTCGCGAGGCGCACCCAACGAGAAGGAAATCAAGTCCTGCGTGGACTTGACGGCAACGGTTTTGGCTTCTTCGGCCATATTGTCTCGCTCATCGTGGATGGACAGTCCCACTTCCTTGACGTCAGCGGGCGCGGCATCCGCACGTTCGGTTGTCTGGTCGACGGCCTTCTCGGCAGTCTGCGTCTCTTCCTTGGAAGACATCTCTTCCTTGCGCCGTTTCACCGCGGCGTCCCGATCGGCCTTGCCGCGGGCGATCGCCTGGCGAATCTCCCCCTCGGGAACGACATCGGTCTTCAACTGCTCGTCGGCGACCTTGCGGGCCTCGGCCAGCTCCTGCGCGCGCAGTCTGGCACGTTCCGCCTGCTCCGCCTGCGCACGTTTGCGTTCGGCGGCGGCACGCTTCTTCACCTTGGCATGGTATCTGGCGACCTTCCGCTCCCACGCCACGGCCTGCTTGGACGCACGCACACCCAACGCGAGCACCGCGGCCAGCAACGCGGCCGGAATGAGCGCGAACAGCGGACTGAAGTGCAGTGCGAACGCACAGACCAGCACAACGACCGTGATTGTCAGCAATGAGACGGCGATGGCGCGCCTCCTGCGGACCGCGGCGTGACGAAAGGCGCGAATTTCCGCGATCCGTTCTTCGGATGTTGCGCCTTTGTGCGCCTCTGTGGACTGCATCAGTACCCCTTTCGCTGCCGCGACGGTCTCATCGGAAAATCGCGTTCCGCTGTCGGCATCCACCAGATGCAACGACGGTGAAAAGCGGTCCTCGCGATGTTCGATCACCCTCTTCATGCCTTTAATCGTCCGTCTGGGCAACCAAATGAGCATCAGGATGACAACGATCGCAAGCACGACCACCGTGCTTAACGATTCATAACCCATATGTCATAAGAATAGGTGACATTCCGACATTCGAGGCGAGTCCTCCCCGGCGTGTCGAATCAGGAGGGTGAATTCCCGGTCATCAGACGCGCGGTGAAACCGCTTGGCGCGTCCTCGGCCATCAATACGTAGCTTTCATGATCGCGCCATTGGCCGTTGACGTACATATACGCGCGCCGCACCCCCTCCAACGTTGCTCCGACCTTGCGTGCGACGGCACGGGACCGCTTGTTTTCCGGCAAAATGTCGATTTCCATGCGATGCAGTCGAGGTCCGGTCGAGTCGAACATGGCCCAATCCGCCAACAGCGCCACCGCCATCGGCGCGTAGCCACGCCCGGCGCAACGCTCGTCCACCCAATAACCGACCACGCCGGAACGCATCGCGCCGTAGCAGATCGCGCCCAACGAGATCTGCCCGACGATACGGCCATGCTGTTCGATGGCGAACACGGCACCGGTACCGGCCCGTTCGTTGCGCCGCAGTTGTTTCATCCATTCCTTGTAGGTGATGGGGGCGCCGTGCAGCGGATCGCCGGATTCCCACGGCTTGAGCCAGGCATCGTTGCGCCAGCGAACCTCGTTCCACTCGTCATAGTCGGCACCCGTCAACGGGCGCAGACTCACCGGGACGCGCATGCTGTGCGATTGGATGAATTCCGGCATTTCAAAGGAATTATTCCCCGGACGACGCATCATGTCGCTCAAGGATTGCAAAATCGTCACCCTTCCATTGTGCCCCACCCATACCCCATGTTCCGTTTTCCACGCAATCGAACCGTGGTACAACGAACGATATGGACATGTATAAGCAACAACGCGAGCTGAAACGGCATTGGCGCGCGGCTGCGATCGAACGACGAAAGCGGACGTCCGCCGACCAGCGGCGCGAAGCGGGACGACTGCTTGCCGAACACGCATTGGAAGCGTCGTTGATTCGACCGCGATCGACCGTCGCGGCCTTCGCCTCGATGGGCAGTGAAATATCGATGATGCCGTTGCTCGAAGCGATGTTCGACACGGATTGCCGTGTTTTGGTGCCGCGTCTGGGTGCTGGCACGGAAGTCGGCTGGAGTGAGCTGAACGGTCTTGACGATCTGCGCGACCAGCGCAATGCTGATGGTTCCATCAACACACATCGCCCGCAGGAGCCGGAAAACGCAGCGGAAGGACCGGAAGTTCTCACTTCGGCCGAGCTGATCATTGTGCCAGCGTTCGCTGTGGACGAACATGGTTTCCGATTGGGGCGCGGCGGCGGTTGGTACGACCGCGCTTTGGAGCATCGTAGCAGCACCGCGCGCGTGGTCGCCGTTTGCTGGCCTTGGGAGCCGACCGACGAGACCGTGCCGCATGAGCCGCATGATATTCCCGTCGACGGCGTGCTCACGCCGGATGGTTATGCCGATGTCCGAGGATAGGACGGTTGCGGGGCCGTCTCAGGGAACGTACTAGGATATGTCCCGTTAAGAAATTTGGGATTGTGCGTAAAGCGAGGATATCGTGCCTACTTACCATTACCGTTGCAAGAACTGCAACTACGACTTCACCGAGCAGCAGTCGTTCACCGACGATCCGATCACCGTATGCCCGGAATGCGGCGAGGAGCAGGTCCGCAAGGTTTATTCCGCGGTGCCGATCGAGTTCAAGGGGTCCGGCTTCTACCGCACCGACAAATCCAAGTGACCCACAGGCGCGGAATCCAACGCGACACGCCGGAGATTGTGGATAACTCCCATTCTCCGACCACAACCCCGGATTCCGCTTGCCGTGGTCATAACAATCAGGTCATCATGCATGCATGATGACCTTTTTTCATTCCATGATGGACCGCCAGCCACATTCGAGTTTGCGCACATCGACGGCTTCGGAAGGACGGACCGCGCGCACGACGCGTCTGCAACGAGACCGTCATGGTTCGACTGCCGCATCGTTGGAAGCCAGACGAAGCAACGCACGCCTGCATCGGTTCCTCGCCGCATTGTGCGCTGGCCTGACGGTATTCGCCACGCTGCAATGCGTACGCGCAGCCATCGCCACGCAGCCTATTGTGGTCGCGGTGCGGAATGTCGTCAAAGGCACGGCCATCACACGCGAAGACGTGGAGTTACGTGAGGCGCCGAGCGATGGCTCGCTGAGCAACGCCTTCCATACGCTTGACGACGCCGTCGGCTTGATCGCACAGGTGGGCATCGGCGCGCACGATGTGCTTATGTCGGGCATGGCCCGTGCGTCCCCCGTTGTGCCGCAGGGCCATACGAGTATCGAAGTGCGTTTGGCAAGTGTGGCCGGCGGTTTGATTCCCGGAGACAAGGTGACACTTTCCAGCGCCACCATGACAGATGCTGAGATGCAGTCCGGCACACCGAATGTCGCGGATATGCCGAACGGTACGGAAACGCCGTCCGGCATGGCTAATGATATGCCGGACGGTGGTGTGGATGCGCAGTTACGCACGATCTGCGCCGAAGCGCTGCTGACCGGCAAACCGGCTAAGGATGCGCAAGGCAATACCATCGCGGTGTTCGCCATGCCGCCCAATGAGGCGGCCGTCGTGTTGCGGGTTCAGGAATACAGTGCGGTCATCGCCACCATCAATTAATGGCTGATAATCCTAATCGATAGCTGGCCCCGGCTGAACGTATCAGCGGCCGCGTTCGGAGAAGACCGCCCAATGTGGCGGAAGCTCGTTTAGGATGCGCTTGTCGTCATCCGCCTCGCGTTGGCGCTTGGTGAGCACGTCCGAAGGTTCGAGTTTGACGCCATCGGCATCGAACAGTTCCGTACCTTGGCGGACCACGCGCTTATGCTTGCGTGCGGTCCGCCGCGTGGCGGAATAACTGGGTGTGGAGTGCGTCTCGGACTGGGTCTGCGAATCGTCATGCTCCATGACGTTTTCGATATGCTCGGCGCTCACCGTTCCTCCCGGTACAGGCTTCCCAGTCGTGCCACGATGCGGTCGACTTCCTTATCGGGGTTCACGAACGCGCCGACGCTCCATACCGTCATCACCGACCAGCCAAGCGATTCGATGTCCTGCAGCAGCACGCGATGGCGTTCCCTGGTGGATTGCAGTCCCATGAACTGCGCGTCATCGGTGAGCACGGCCAAAGCGAACGGCTCGCCTTTCAGACCAACCACCAACGGCAGTTTGAGTCCGTCATCGAAACCGTAATCGACGGCCACGTCCAAGCCGCGTTCGCGGATCCTCTCGGCGAGATCGTTGAAGAGCACGTTCTCTCCGGACTCCTTGATCGCCGGGCGGACCATGCTGTCATCAAGCTGTTCGGCCCAACGCAGCACGGTTTTGAGCGCCTTCGGACCATCCTGATGCAGTCGCTCGTCGTCCATATCGTCGGACGCGAAGGACGAGACGATGTCGAGATGACGGTCCGGTACCGCCAAAGCGTCCAGCAGCATGCCTCGGCCGCCGTCGGATTCCAGCGCGCCGAACTGCTGCAGCAGCCTGCCGTGCGAGGTCTTGGCGTAGCACATCGCAAGAATCGCGTCGGTGGCGTGGGCGCCGGCCACATCGACGATGTCCACGATGCGCACGTGGCGCAGGAACATGCCCATGGCCTTGTCTTTGTTGGCAAGCGACTTGAGCTCGGCACCCAGACGGATGCGGAACGTGTGCGTGAGCGCCACCACGGTAAGCACATACGATGCGGGAACGATGGTGAAACCGGCCGCGCGCTTGCGGATGATGCTCACCACTTCGTCGATCTCCTGCTGGCTTGATTCGACCAGGCCGGAATTGATGACCGGAACACCGTTGGCGTCCGGCACGAAATGGTACGCGACTTCGCCTTGGTATCCTTCACGCGCCACATCGCACGGCACGGAGCCGTATCCTTCCGATTCGAGGAAGGCGTTGAGCTTCGGCGCACGGCGAACCGGCCTGTCGGTTATCTTCACGCTTGGCAGCAGTGCGATCAGTCGCTGCAGGCCATCGGATGTGACGGTCTTGCGGTGCGCGATCACCACGACCTGCTTCGCGCGGGCGATGATGCTGAGCAGCTCGATGGACGGAATATGCGCGGCCGTATCGATGATGACGGTATCGGCAAGCGGCGCCGGGTCGGTGATGGCAGCGAGCGTGGCTGGCGTTGCCAGAATAGGCTTTGCCGCGGCCAAAATCTGCGGATGCTCCCTGCGCAGCCTGTTCAACGGCACGTTTCGGGAACCGGCAAGCGTGGTATGCAGCAGATTGGCTTCCTGCGTGCGGGAGAAAAGCATGTCGCACAGACGGCGTACGGACTCTTGGGCGACCATCGGTCCGATGGAACGCACGTGTTCGACATCCACCTGGGTGAATCGGTCGGCGGCGCTTTGCATGGCGGAGCCATCCTGGTTGGAAATGATGGCGGAGGACTTCACGATGTCTTCGAAAGCCGTGGTCCACCACGCCAGCTGCAGTTCTCCGGCCACGGCGTCGTTCGGCACGCCGCGGTTGCTCAGGTCCGCCACAAGCTCATCCAGACCGGCCGAATGGAACTCACGTTCCAGACGGGCGCGTTCCGGCAGCGTATCCAACGCCTGCTTGTCGTCATACAGGGCCTTCAGACGCTCTTCCACCTGGTTGAGGTCGACGGTGTCCAGATTGCCGCCCTGCGGTGTGGTGGCGAGCGCCACGTTCAACGCGGTCATATCGTTCGTCAGCTGGTCCTGCGTGTTGATGATGTCGTCGAGTTTGGCGGGCAGCACCGGCCATCCGCCGTGAGGAACGAACATGTGCCATTGTTCGGCCTGCTTGGCCACCACGAGCAGCGCCTCATGCAGGTTCTCCACCTGCGCGCCGACGCGCAGCATCGACTTGGCCTCCTTGATATGGCGGCGACGTTCCCAGAATCCCATGGAGCTGCCTTCGGCCTTGCGCTGGGCCTTGGGCTTGGTGGCCTCGATCATGGAATCGATGTCGCGTTCGAAGATTTCCGGCTGGAAGACGTCGAGCACGCGGCGCAGGTTCTTGAGCACCATGACCTGGCGTCCCCACTCCTGCGCGGTGGTGGGAATCGGGAAGCCGCAGGTCTGCACGGTGCTGGACACCTGTTTGCGGGTGGCGGGCAGCACCTTGCGCAGCAGCTCGACCACACGCTGGTATGCGCTGACCGCTTCCTCTTCGGAATACAGGGAGGCTTTGTACCAGGCGGTGTCCTGCGCGCCGATGGTGTATTCGCCGAGTTCTCCCGCGCGATACAGCTTCTGGGCCCATTCCTCCATCTTGTCCGCGATGGAATGGGCGGACTGCTTGGTCAGACGCACATGCGTGGTCGGATGCGTGGGCAGGACGGCGATTTGTGCGAGGTTCTGGATGGTCTGGTATGCGGACACGCCCCATTCCTGGCTGACGCCGTGCAGGTCGCCCAGATAGCGGGCCAGGCGGGAACGCACACCCACCAGCTCATCCGAAATCTGGTCGAAACGCGAAGTCGCGACGCCGGATTGGAAACCGACTGCGGCTATCAGCTGACGGTCGATTGCCGCATTGGCGCCGTCATCGGCGATGTCCAGCAATTGGCCGCTCATCTCGTTGGCCGCGATCGTCTGCATGAAACGGCGCTTTTGGTCGGTGACGCACGGCACGTACAGCACGCTGTGTCCGCTCATCACGCAACGGGAGGCGATTGCCGCGGCCTGTTCGGCCGTGTTGCCGCTGATCGCGCTGTCCACGAAAATCGAATGCCCGGATGCGGCCAGCTGCGCCGCGTATCGGACGGTGTTGTCAACGTCGCCAATCTCGTATTCGCCATGGGGATCGGCGTCGAACGGACTGTATTCGGGAATCTGCGCGTCTTTCAGCGCGTCCGCGGCTTCCTTGTTCCCGGCGAGCGCGTCCAGGACGATGTTGCCTGTCGGGCCTTGGGACAGCTGGTTGATGATCTGGCGACTTTCCACCAGCATCTGCGAGGACGGGTCCATGAAGCAGCCGAGGATGATGTGACGTTCGATTTCGAAATCGGGGAAAACGCTGGACGCGCGCGCTGTGATGGCCGCGAACACCGCGGACGTTTCGGGGGTGCCGCTTTCGTAATTCGAACCATCGAAGAGCTTGGTCTCGTCCAATGTCACGTTGTTTTCACGCATCACGGCGGCGAAGGCCGCGTTCAGACGCACTCGTCCGGTGAACGCGATGACGGTGCCGTTCTCGATGTTGCGGCCTTCCTTGCGCACTTCGACCGGATACATGAGCACCGGCATCTGGTTGCCTTTCCAAATGGCCACGCCGACCACCAAGGAGAGTTCGCCGACGCCGCTGACACGGCTTTTCGCGTCACGGTCGTCGAGCACGCGTTCCACACGCCTGCCCGCGGCGCGCAGCATGCCGTTGTCTCGGAACAACGAGTCCAAGGTGACGTGTCCTTTGGCGAACAGCTGCGCGATGCCCGATGGGTGCGCATGCGTCAGGTCAAGCTGGGCGCTCAGTTGCGTCACATCCTCAAGCGGGGATGGTGCCAGACCAAGGCGATACTCCTCACGCCATCCGCGGATACGGTCCAACGCGGTGGCCGTCTCTTCGTTTTCGCTCATATACCGACTCACTTCCCTACTGCCTTGCGGTATTCCTCATATCCCGGATTGTGTGCCAAAGCCGCATCGATGTCTTGGTTGCCCAATGCGCCCAACCACGCGTACAGGTCATCGTATAGGGATGGGTTCATGGCGAGGAACGGCAACAGTTCCGGATGACGCGCCATCTGGAACTGCATTGTGAAATCATCCGTGCGTTTGGCGTCATCGGAGGTCAGGCCGTCGACCTCGATGGTCTGCTCCTGCTTGGCGAGACCGCCTTTGGACACACGGTCGAATACCGATCCCGGTTCGAAGATCGGCTTGAATGCGGCGGTTTCGTCCGGCGCGGGCTGCGATTGGCTGTTTTGCGGGCGGAACCGCTCGTCGTCGTCTTCCGCGGTCACCGTTCCCGGCTGTTCCGTCTGCGGCTGCGTAGCGTGCATCGGCTTCGACTGCTGTTCGGCGGGCTGCTGTTCGGCAGTTTCCGATGTGGGCTGTTCCGCCATCTGCGATTGTTCGGCGGACTGCGTCTGTTCCTGGGCGGACGCGTCAGCCGCATTGTCAGCCTTGTCAACGTTGCCTGTGTTATCGCCAGTGTCGTTCCTGTCGGGCAGAGCGACGGCGATTGGCGTGCTGGGGCGCGCGCTGAACAGCTTGTCCACCGGAATCAGGTTGTTCTTGTTACCGTCATGGGATGCTTCCAAGGGCCGAGCGGCTGTCTCGGTTGAGACGGCAGCCACCTCGGCATCGGTCGCAGCCGCATCAGCGGAATCGGCCACATCGGCCTCGATCTCAGCTTCAGCCTCGGCCTGCGCTGCGGCGTCGGCGAACAGGTCGCGGGGCTTGTCCGCGGCCACGACGGTTTCCTGAACCAAAGAGACCGAGGGGAATGCATCTTCGAGTTCCGGCTTGTCGGCATGCTCCGGCGTGAAGGTCTGACGTTCCGCCTGGTGCAGAGCATCGGCACGGTCGGTGACATTGCGTGCGTGGAAGAACGTCGTCGGCTCGCCGGCACGCAGATTGAGGATGTCGTCCACGGACATGTCGGCTGCATCCGGTTCCTGCGGAGCCTCGTCGGAGACCGCGTATTCGAACAGGTTCGAAACCGGCTGGCTTGTATCATCCGAGACACCGGAGGTGGCGTCGTCATCCTCGTCATCGTGTTCGAATGCGGATTCGAGCGTAAGACGCACGTCGCCGAACTGCAGGGTCATCGAGTCGATGGGCAGCTTGATGTCCTCGCCTGCGGGCAGGCGCATCAGTTGGCCGTTGTTCGTCACCACGAACGAGCCGTTGGTGGAATGCAGATCTCGTACGGAGCAATTGCCCTGCTTGTCGACGGAGAGGACCGCATGTCTTTTCGACATGGACTTGCCCGGATCCATGATGTCGAGACGAGCGAACCCGTCATCCGACAGCGGGCGCAACGGTTTGCGCCCGATTTCCACGCTTTCGCCGTCATGAAGCGTTTTCACGTTGTTTCCGTCAACTTTGACGGTCCACTGCCGCGTCATTCGTCGATCCTCGCTCACCGTTGTCGGCCTTCCTTTCGCACTACACTATCTGCCATTGTGTCATGATTCATCGCGAAAGTAAGGATTCCGAACCGATAAATTGACAACTTTCGCCTAATTCCCCCATTTTAGAACATGCCTGAGTCATGCTCCATATGCGGAAAACCCCGCTGCCTTACGGCAAACGGGGTTTCCACTACAGCTTGGTGATTGCGGCTTGAAGCCGCGCGAATCACTTGAGCTCGACGGTGGCGCCGGCTTCTTCGAGCTGGGACTTGGCCTTCTCGGCGTCTTCCTTCTTGGCCTTCTCCAGGACAGCCTTCGGAGCGCCGTCGACGAGAGCCTTGGCCTCAGCCAGGCCCAGGTTGGTGATAGCGCGGACGGCCTTGATGACCTGGATCTTCTTGTCGCCAACGGCGGAGAGGATGACGTCGAACTCGTCCTTCTCTTCCTCAGCAGCAGCGCCAGCAGCCGGAGCGGCGGCAACAGCGGCGACCGGGGCAGCAGCCTCGACGTCGAACTTCTCTTCGAAGGCCTTGACGAACTCGGAGAGCTCAACCAGGGTCATCTCACCGAAAGCTTCGAGCAGCTCATCGTTGGTGTACTTAGCCATAATGGCTTCCTTTCATTCTTGGCGACGGACTGAATTGAAGAGGTGGCCGTCACCTAAAACAATTGTTTTTTCTTTTTTGTGGTTGCTTCATTCATGCGGCGAGCCGCAGCGAAATCAGGCAGCCTTTTCCTGCTTCTCGCGCAGCGCATCGATCGTACGCACGGCCTTGGTCGGCAGAGCGTTGAACAGGTACGCGGCCTTGGACATCGTAGCCTTGATGTCGCCGGCGAACTCGGCGAGCAGCTGCGGGCGAGACTTGAGGTCTGCCAGCTTCTTGGCGCCTTCAGCATCGTAGACGGTGCCATCAGCGAAGCCGCCCTTGATGATCAGTGCCTTGTTGGTCTTGGCGAAGTCACGCAGGGTCTTCGCAGCTTCGATGAAGTCACCCTTCACGAAGGTCACAGCGGTCGGGCCGGCGAGAAGTTCATCAAGACCTTCGATGCCAGCTTCCTTGGCTGCAATGCGAACGAGCGTGTTCTTTGCCACAGTGTAGGAAGTATCGCGGCCTAGCTTTTCGCGCAGTTCAGAGATCTGCGGAACGGTAAGCCCGCGGTACTCGGTCAGGTAGATAGCGTCGGCGTTACGGAACTTGTCCGTAAGCTGAGCGACCACCGCTTCCTTTTCGGGCCTCTTCATGGCGTTCCTTCCTTAGTCAACCGTTGACTGTGAGATTCGGAACACCTCACAGGGCAATAAAAAAGCCCTGCACGCAGGCAGAGCAACATTCGACCGCTAAGCGGAAAGCCCTTGGTGGGCGTATGTTCTTCAACCTGCGCTGGCTTGGCGAACCAAACTTCGTGAGCGCTTGCACGCTCCAACCAACGGTCTGTGGTTTACAAGTGGGTAATTTACTGACCCGTTTGGACTAATCCAGACCGGCGTGTCGCGCCGCCGCAAAAGCAACCCCTTACCAATCGCACGAAATTTCCATGACTTACATAGGTGCTACGTTTGCTTTGTTCAGGGACGCATGTCCCAGGCGAGTCGCGATTCTCGCCGGCGCACGCCACCATATGGCACGCGCCTACCAACCCAAGAAAGATGAGAAAAGAGAAAATGGAGAAATTCTTCCATCTCAAGGAGAACGGCACCACCGTCTCCACGGAGATCATGGCCGGCCTGACCACGTTCTTCGCCATGTCCTACATCATCATCGTCAACCCGCAGATCCTGTCTTCGACCGGTATGCCGTGGGGCGGCGTGTTCCTCGCCACCATCATCGCGGCCATCATCGGCACGCTCGTGATGGGCCTGTTCGCCAACGTTCCGTACGCGCAGGCCGCCGGCATGGGCCTCAACGCGTTCTTCACCTACACCGTGTGCTTCGGCCTCGGCTTCAAGTGGCAGGAAACCCTGTGCATGGTGTTCCTGTGCGGTTTGATCAACATCATCATCACCGTCACCAAGATTCGTAAGATGATCATCCAGGCCATTCCGGAAGTGCTGCAGAACGCCATCGGCGGCGGCATCGGCCTGTTCGTGGCCTACGTCGGCTTCCTCAACGTCGGTTTCTTCACCTTCACCACCAAGTCCGCGGCCAAGAGCGGCGACAACGTGCAGGCCACCCCGGGTCTTGCCGTCATGAACAATCCGACCATCTGGCTGTTCATCATCGGCCTGGTGCTGGCCATCGTGCTCACCGTGCTCAAGGTACGCGGCGGCATGCTGATCGCCATCGCCGTCACCGCGGTCGTCGGCATTCCGATGGGCCAGACCACCATGGCCAACTCCGTGTCCATCGCCGACACCTTCGCCCAGCTGCCGCAGACCTTCGGCGTGATCTTCACCAAGGATGGCTTCCCGGCGCTGTTCTCCGACGTGTCGAAGCTGCCGATCATCCTGCTGACCATCTTCGCGTTCTCCATGTCCGACACCTTCGACACCATCGGCACCTTCATCGGCACCGGCCGTCGTACCGGCATCTTCTCCGCCGAGGACGAGAAGGCTCTTGAGAACGGTTCCGGCTTCTCCTCCAAGATGGACAAGGCCCTGTTCGCCGACTCCATCGCCACCTCCATCGGCGCCATCTGCGGCACCTCGAACACCACCACCTACGTGGAGTCCTCCGCGGGTATCGCCGCCGGCGGCCGCACCGGCCTGACCTCCGTGGTCGTGGCGATCTGCTTCGCGCTGTCCGCCTTCCTCTCCCCGGTCATCTCCGCCGTGCCGTCCGCCGCGACCGCAGGCGTGCTGGTCGTGGTCGGCTGCATGATGGCTTCCTCCTTGAAGGAAATCGAGTGGGGCGACATCTCCGAAGCCATTCCGGCGTTCTTCGCGTCCGTGTTCATGGCGTTCAGCTACTCCATCTCCTACGGCATCGCCGGCGGCTTCATCACCTACTGCATCGTCAAGACCTGCAAGAAGCAGGCCAAGGACGTGCATCCGGTGATCTGGGTCGTGGCCGTGCTGTTCATTCTGGACTTCATCATCACCGCGGTGCTGTAACAGTCCTTTTCATACGGAAATGGGCGGTTCCTTCAGTGGAATCGCCCATTTTTTATATCGACTTTCGTATCGGTTTGACGCAGATCCGCATTAGATGGCTTGGGAGAACGCGTCGACGAGCGCGGCCATCCAGTCCGTCAGGGAATCGTACTGCTCCGGCATCTGCTCGGTCAGCTCCACGATCGGAATATTGGACGATTTGGCGGCGGTGACGATCTTGCCGGTCAGCTCGGTCTCCTCCTGAATGTTGACCACCAGCAGGCCGACCTTGCCAGCTTCCAGCATGTCGGTGAACTGTTTGATGTCGGTCGGCGTTGGCTCGCTTTCGTTGGCCGTGGCACGCATGTAGCCGGTCGGCGTCGCGTCTTTGAGGCCCAGGTCCCCGGCCAGATATTCGGCGACCGATTCCGTGGCGGCATAGGCTTCGCCATCCGCCTTGCGTTTGGTCTCCGTGATTTTTCGGGCGACCTCGTCTTCCTTGGAACGCCATTGCTGGTTCAGCTTGTCGAAATCGGCCTTGCCGTCGGGCCTTGTGCCCTCGTATGCCCTGGTGATGGCCTGTGCGACCGCTTTGCGCACCGCCGCCGAGAACCAGACGTGCGGGTTGCCGCCATCCTTGACGCCACCGATCTCCGCCGCGTTGATGACTTGCGATTTGGCGGATTGCGCGGCTTTGACGGCCCATGAGTCGTACCCGGCGCCGTTGACGATGACGATTCGTGCCTTCTGCAGTTTGGCGATGTCGGACGTGGTCGGCTCATAGTCGTGCGCGTCCACGTTGGTGGAGTTGATGATGCTGGTCACCTGCACGCCGCTTCCGCCGAGCTGCTCGGCGAGGGTGCCCCATTGGTTGATGGAGGAGACGACGGAAATCGCGCCATGCGCGGAACCGGCACCGTTCTGCGACGTTCCGCAGGCAGACGCGGAAGTGAGAAGGCCGACGGAAGCGAGTACGGCAATCGCAATTCTTGCATAACGGTTCACGATGGTTCCTCCATTTTCATACGCTTCATGCTTCGGTGAATCCATCATAACCGTAACTGAGAATGATTCTCAACAGCGCGTGTCGCTTCCACAAGAAAAACAACAAACCGACGCCGAGAGCAATCTCAACGTCGGTTTGCGGGGAAAAGGAGCTGCCGATCAGCCAAAACGTACAATTACAGAGTTTCGCACAGCGAAGCGCTATTAACTGGCCAGCTGAAGCTGACTCGCACCAACCCACCGGGTTGGCACTACGTTTTGGCGAATCGGCCTTATCGATCAGCCAAAACGTCCGGAGACGTAGCGTTCGGCTTCTTCGTTCTGCGGGTTGTTGAACATCGTGGTGGTGTCGGTGAAGTACTCGAGGTGACCCGGCTGGCCGACGGCCTTCAGGTTGAAGAAGGCGGTGTAGTCGGCGATACGAGCGGCCTGCTGCATGTTGTGCGTCACGATCACGATGGTGTACTCGTTCTTCAGCTCGTTGATCAGATCCTCAGAGGCGGGGTAGAAGCTGGTGTAGGCAGCAACGGTATCGAAGTAGGGGCAGGGATCCTTGCAGGTGAAGACCAAGGTGTAGTCG
>OICE01000197.1_pt1 | contig 20621 bp, 19 predicted proteins | sample 1581171 | NCBI WGS metagenome assembly OICE01 (sample SAMEA3882545, study PRJEB24775) | human gut metagenome | biome: human-associated habitat; feature: intestine environment; material: feces | place: Netherlands | collected 2009/2010 | reverse complement strand
AAAATCGTAGACTTATTCATACCAAAAGATGGAACAAAAGAAAGAAGAAAAATGAAGAATCTTATGAAAGATGCTGCTTCAAAAGATAAAATTCATTGGATATATGAAAGAAGAATATTATTAACAATAACTGTATTTATAGGTTCCTTACTAATATTTGGATACCTACATAAAATGCAGATAGAATACATATACACAGAACCTACATCAACATTCAATCTAGTAGGAGAAATGACAGGAAAAGACTTGAAAAAAGCAGAAGAGCTAACTGCGAGTGACAATAGATTCTTAGACATGTTTAAAGGAAAAACAAAAACAACTCAAGAAGATATAGAAAAAGCAATGAAAAAATCAAAAGATTATGCAAATGCACAACCAGATGAAATTAAAACAGCGGCAGAAAGAGTTTTGAAAAAATTGAGACAAGTTAATAGCGAGTATTTAAGCTGGTTTGAAATGATTTTAGCAATGGTATTTGCAGTAATTGGATACAATCTACCAGTAGCACTATTATTCTTCCAGGCAAAAATGAGAAAGATGGAAATGGAAAACGAAGTAATGCAATTCCAGACAATCATATTGATGCTTATGAGAATAGAGAGAGTAAACGTAGAAATGATATTAGAATGGCTAGAAAGATATTCAAATATATTTAGAGAGCCAATATCAAGATGTGTAAACAACTATGAGAGTGGACCTTGGGAAGCTCTAGAACAAATGAAAGATGAAATAAACTACAAAGAATTTATAAGATTAATAGAAAGCATGCAAGCAGCAGTAGAAAAAATACCGATTGCAGAAGCATTTGATGAACTAGATTCAGAAAGAGAATATTACCAAGCAAGAAGAAAAGAATCAAATGATAGATTAATTTCAAAGAAGGGATTAATTGGAAAAGTAATAGGATTTGCGCCAATGGTTGGACTATTTGTAGGATATCTAATTATTCCACTAGTATTTATAGGATTAACAAGTATGACATCATTATTTAATACTATGACAGCAATGAAAAATCAATATTAGAAAGGAATATGAACTATGGAAAATATGACAAAAGCTTTAGAAATAGCTGCCAGTGTATTAATTGGAGTTCTTATATTATCACTTCTAGTATTTGGTTATAATCAAATAAGAGAGCAAAAAAATATTGAGCAGAAAAATGAAAGAGCAAGCCAATTATCGAAATTTAATATAAATTTTGAGTCATATGCTAAAGATACTGTTTATGGAAGTGAAATACTTTCACTAGCAAATGAAGTAATAAACTATAATGAAAGAAAAGCTGTAGATGGTTATCAAGAAATAGAGTTAGAAGTAAAAATAAGTACAGGAGTGCTTAATGGGCAATACCTTGTAGCAGGAACATATTCTGCTACAAGTCTTGACCAACAATATAAAAAACTAGTAAAAAAGATAAAAGAAGCAGACATTACTGTATTTGGAAAAAGCATTTCGTACTGGTCTAAGTTAAGTGATAAAGAAACTGAAAAGACAGTAAAAGCAAGATCGGATTTCTCTGAATCGGAATATACCAAATTAAAAACAAACAGAACAACTTATAAAAAATATGTGGAAGAACAAACTGATTTTGCAAGAAAGACATTTAAATATGACGACGTAACAGAATATGATTCTGGAAATGGTAGAATTATAAAAATAATGTTCAAAGATAAATAAAAGCAAGGAGGACTATAAAAGTGGAAAATGCAAGTAAAGCATTATTAATGGCAGCTTCAGTTTTAGTAGGAATTCTAATATTGTCATTGATTGCATATTTATACACTGTTTTTGGGGATTATAGTTCTCTAATACAAGCAAGGCTTGAAGAAAAAAACATTACTGAATTTAATACCAAGTTTACCCAATATGAGAGCTATAAAGATGAAAATGGAAATTGGCAAAATACTTGCAAAGCAAGTGAGATAGTGAGCTTGGCAAATCTTGCACAACAAAACAATCAAAGTTATGACTTTGGAACGGATAGTCTTGAAGAAAAAGAGAAGGAAGGAACATTCTATATATCTATTGATACATCAGCTATTAATGGAGAGCGTAACTTTGAAACATTATCAACAGATGATTATATAAAATTTATGAAAAGTGAAATTGGAACAATGCAAGATGGAACCTATCAAGTAAAAGATTATAGTTGTAGTGTTCTAATAGATCAATATACTAAAAGAGTAAAAAAAGTGATATTTAAACCAGTATAAAATATTAAAAAATATGTCAAATAATGATTGCATAATAAAAAACATAATGATATAATTATTTTAAGAAAGGCAGATATGAAGAGAAATATTATATTTATAGTAGCTATTTTTCTGGTAGTAATAGCAATTATTACATATAGCTTTTATAACATAAAAAGAGCAGAAAAAGAAAGCAGTCAGAATAATAGGGCATATCAAAGCTTTTATAACCAAGAAGTTTTAGGAACAGATGTAATATCTATTATAAATAAAGCAATAGACAGCAATGAAAAAAATGCAGTAGATAAAGACGAAAAAGGACATTATATAGATAATAATAAAAACTCGATAATAATAGAAATTAAATTCAAAGAGCAAGAACAAATAATAAAAATGGAAGCAATAGAAAAATCAGGAGAACAAAAATTTTTAATACTTTTTGGAGCAACAAGCTTTAAATGCACAAAAATAGAATATCATCAAAATACAAACAATGTTAAATACATGTTTTTTGAACAAATATAAATAAGTTATTAATATTTTATATTTCATAAAGAAATATAAAAATTAAAAAATATATTAAACATAAAAACTAAAGGAGGATTTATTTATGGAGAATGCAAGTAAAGCATTAATTATAGCAGGAGCTATAATATTATCAATTTTAATTATCGCGTTAGGTATGTATATATACCAACAAGCATCAGGAGCAGCACAAGGAACAAACCTAGATCCACAAAAAGCACAAGCATATAATTCTGAATTTATAAGCTATGAAGGAGTTAGAACAGGAACAGATGTAAGACAATTAGTTGGTGCAATAATCAATCATAACAGAGTAAATCAAGATGATACATCTAGATTGATATTAATCGAAGATGCAGCAGGAGATGCAACAAGAGATCCTGATGATACTAATTGGACAACAAATAAAGTTAAAGATTATTCAGTAGCATCATATAAAACAGGACTAACATACAAAGTATCTTTCGGGTACAATAAATCAGGATATATAACAGTTGCTTACATAGTAAAACAATAATAAACTATAAGGAAAAGTAAATTATGGAAAATGCAGTAGAAGCTTCAATGTTAGCATTTGCTGTTATACTATTAGTATTAGCATTAAGCTTAACAATGTATATCTTTTCACAAGCTAGACAAACATCAGACTTAATGCTACATCTAACAGACCCAACAGAATATTATTCTTATGTAGAGTCTAATGGGATAGAAGTAGATAATTTAGGAAATAGAATAGTAGGGATGGAAACAGTAATCCCTACTCTCTATCGATATAGTAAAGAAGACATAAAAATTACATTTAGGTCAGGAACTGCTTCTTATGACTCAGCTGGAAAAATAACTAACGTTTCAATAGGAAGACCAATAGAAATATACAAAACCCAAACAGATCCAGAACTATGGAGCACTGGGTATAAAAACGATTTTGATGATACTGGTACAAGTACAAGCATTTGCTCTTTTGATTTAAAAGAAGAACAATCTAGAAGAGAACCTTGGACTGGAGCAATATCAGAGGTCAAAAAGAATCTGGATGCGATTCTAGCAGGAGAAATATATGAAAACATGGATTACACTTCAATAGGATTTGCAAAAAGATTTAACCAGGCTAAATTTGTTGAAATGGTTGGAGAAGTTGTAACTGTAAAAGCAGAAGATGACGAAAACTCGGGTATCAGAGGAAATAAGACTACTACTAAAAAAGTAATCACCTATGTGATGATAAATTAGTAACAAATGATTTTAAACAGCAAATACTATAAAAAAGAAAGGAAACAAAGAAAATGGGAGATAGTTTTGTAACAATTATAGCTATATTTTTAGCAGCAATGCTAATGTTTGTTTTCCCTTTGATGTCTGTATCTGAAAAATCAGATAACATCTCACAATTAACAGTACAAACAGCTACTACTGATTTTGTAGATAAAGTTAGAACAACTGGAGAATTAACATTAGACGATTATGATAAGTACATTCAAACAATTACATCAACAGGAAATGCTTTTGATGTAGAGTTAATGGTACAAATAATGGATGAAAATATAGGAGTAAAAACAACACAAGCAGAAACAACTAAAATAGGTGAAAACATTTATTATAACCTATACACAAGTCAATTAGAAAGCGTTTTAAAAGACAATAAAAAACATAAAATAACGTTAAAAGAAGGAGATAGAGTCTCTGTAACTGTTAAAAATACAAATACAACAATAGCACAGACATTAAGAAACTTCTTTTATAGAATTGCAGGAAATGACACGTATCAAATTGCTGTACAATATGCAGGAATTGTTACTGTAAATGGTAAAAACTAATAATGTATAATGTAACAGCTTATGGACTGTAATATGTAGCAAAGTCCAAGAGCTGTTTTTTTATAGAAAGGTAAACATATGAAATTACAACACATAGCGATAATTTTTATAATAATAATACTTCCAATATCGTTAGTATTATCAAATTATGTAAGCTCACATTTGGAAACAATAAAAACACAAACCATATATGATGCAAATTTAGTAAATGCTGCACATGACTCTATTAGAGCGTTTCAAATAAACACTCAAAACAACGAGTTTTCAGATATAGCAAACTCGAAAATAAGAGACATAGAAGCATCTATTAACGTATTCTATTCTTCTCTTGCAACAAACCTAGAAGTAAAGGGATATACAAAAGAGGAACTAAAAGAATACACACCAGCTATTGTGTTCACTTTGTATGATGGCTACCATATATACACAAATTATTATGACACAGAATTACAAGCTTTTAAATACGGGCTAAAACCATTTACATCATATTCATGCAGATATATTGATGTAAATAGTAGACACAATGATTTTATAGTAAATTATACACTTGACAATACTATAACAATCATAGGAACAGTAGAAGGAAATTATGTTACAAAAACAGGACATTTAATATCATATGATGAGGCAGAGCAAATAGCTCAGGACCCAGCAAGAATAGCTGATTACGTTAATTTAAGTGAAGTGCTAGAAGAAAACTTAGTAACATTAGATGATGATGCTAGTGCAGAAACAATCAACCAAGCAAAATATCAAGGAAGATACCAATATGTGGTATATAATAACCAAAAAATATATTTAGAAAAAAATCCTACAAACGAAAGTAGAAAATATTTTAAATATAGTTCTCAATATAGAAAAGATTATATAAGTTCATCAGAAACAGTAAATGCATTGAACATTTACTACGATGCAACAACAAAGCAACTAAGTTCAGACAGTGCAAAGAAATTTTATCAAGAAGCAGCTGAATTCACAATATGGGTAAATGAAAATCTAAGAAATGTAACTCAACAATGGGCATGTGATGCAGAAGGATATAAGATACCAGAGAGATTTGCAACACAATTAGACAATGCTAGAATATTTGATACAAAAGGAACACAGAACAATCCATTGCTTTCAAGTTCACCATTTAATGAACAAAGAAGAAATGTAATAAGATATTCAATAGAAACAAATTTAATCCAAGCTATGAAAACATATACAGATCATTCGTCAGCAGGATATGAATTCTCGATGCCAGAATTAACAGAAGGAGATTGGGACAACATTGAAAACAACATATGTGAATTGGTATTTTTACAAGGATTCCCAATAGGAGGAAAAATATATAATAATTACTGTGTTGTTTCAAACAATGCAAACAAAGAAACAGTATCAAATGATGCAATATATATATTATCAAAAGATGATGAAGGAAAAATAGAATATCATAAGCCAGGATGTAAAGCTTTAATTACAGCTTTAAATTATGGAAGAATGACATTAGAGGGAGCATATTCAACAATAGATTTTAAGAGAAAATCTATATCTCTAACAGGAGAAGATGTAAATGCCCTTGCTCAAATATTAGAGAGTAATGAAGTAAACATAAACGAAGGAAAATATGCTTATTTCTATCCTCAACCATATGAAGCATGCTATGACTGTATAGTTGCAGCATCAGATGCATACTCAACAGATGACATTATAGCAGGAAAAGTAATTGACAAATTCGGAAGAGACCATGACGAATATGGAGAATCATATGGAAATATAACAGACTTAAATGGAGATGAAGTAAATATTACAAACTTAAATGGAGTAAACCTACAAAAATATTATCTAACTGCCTTGGCAAGAGCTAGATATGATTTGTATTTAGTAAATGCATATTTTGGATATTAACTTGGAGAAAGAATATGATAGATGAAATAAAATTAGAAGAAAAAATAAAAGAAAAAATACAAAACAAAATAGTAATAGAAGATCCAGTCGTAAAAATTACATTTAAAAGAATACTAGCCTACTTTATAATATATAGTTTTCTAGGATTTATAATAGAAACTATATTTGGAATGCTTACAAAAGGAGTAATTGAGAGCAGACAAAGCTGTTTGTACGGACCATTCTGCTGTATATATGGACTTGGTGCGGCAGTAATGATACCAGGGCTTCAAAAATTTAAAAAGAAAAACTGGACATTATTCTTAGCAGGAGCAATAGAAGGCTCAATAGTAGAATATGTGATAAGCTGGCTAGGAGAAATAGTATTTCATATTAAATGGTGGGATTATTCAAACATGCCATTTGATATAAATGGCAGAATATGTTTGTTATTTACAATATTCTGGGGAATATTAGCACTAGTATTAATGAGGTTAATAAATCCATATATAGAAAAATTTATAGACAAAATTCCTAAAAAACTATTTAGTGTACTAACAATAGGGGGAACAATATTATTAATTTTAGATTTGCTAATAACAGCCTTCGGACTTCAAGTATTTTATACAAGATTTACAAAAAAATATGACTTAAATCTTGTAGAAGATAAAAACCTTATGGTAAGTCAGGAAGTTTTAGAAAACGAATTTGTACAAAAATTGTCAAACACAATATTTACGGACGAAAAAATGTTAAGAACATTTCCAAATATAAAATATAAAGATAATGACGGAAACATCATATGGGTAAAAGATATATTAACAGATATTAAACCATATTATTATAAAATAAGTCATAAATTTAGATTAAAATAAATATAGAAAAGCATATATATTTTTATATATGTCTTTTTTTATAAAAATAATTTCCTATTTCTAATTAAGAAATAGGAAATTTGCGTTTATTTACTTGAACCAGTGAATAAACTGAGGTTTCAGAACCTCAGGCAGAGACTCGTATTTGTTCAAGAGTCGACGATTGTAGTCGTCAACAAAGAAGGAAATATCGGCCTCCGACACCTGCTCAAGATTAGAAAAATTTTCGATGGCAAACTGACAGGCCTCATAGAAATCTTCAGCTCGCTGACACTCAGCCTCGAGACTAATAGTATTGGTCAAACTATCAGAGTTATTGCAAAGATAGTTATAACCAGCATGATTAATAGTAACGACGCGAGGAGAGCTGGCAATCAGAATGGGAATCAGTGCCACATCTTCGTAACATCTCAAGGTACGATGAAACGTAACCTTCGAGAAAATACTGGTCTTAAAAGCAAAGAGCCAGTAAACTGCATACTTCTTACCGGGAATGGACCACATTTTCAAAGAGTCGATTCCAGAATTAAGAATATCAATGCCCGACGTGAAATTGTACCGCTGAGAATCTTTGTGAGGAGAGTCATTAATCAGATTAGCCTGACACCGAATGATATCAGGATGGTTGTGCTTAATGATACCCGCATCGAGATTCTCCAGATGATTAGGTTCAATGGTGTCGTCAGAGTCTACAAAGATAGAGTACTCACCAGTAGCAAGGGAGATGCCACGCTTCCGAGCGATAGAAACACCAGCATTGCTAAAATGGTGGACATGAATGTGAGGATAGGTCGATGCGTATTCGTCCAAAATCTGAGAAGTTCCGTCAGTAGAACCATCGTCAATAACAATCAGCTCATAATCCGAGAAGGACTGAGAGAGAATGCTATCAACACACTTGTTGATGTACGACTTACTGTTGAAACAAGGCAGGATGATCGAGAATTTCATTTGAACTAACCTCCTCTTTCAAAAACGCACAAGACCTCCGTGAAGTCTTGCTTTTTCTAAAAGTTACAGTTAACCTTACCTATTATAAAGCGGGATTTAAGAAAAGTCAAGCATTATTCTTGAATATATGAGAATAATGTGATATAAATAAGAAAAATTTATGATGGAGAAAAAAGTTGTGGATATAAAAAATATGACATTAGAAGAAAAAGCGTCACTTTGTGTGGGAGAAGATTACTGGAATAGTAAAAAAATAAAAAAATATAATATTCCGAAAATAACGATGTCAGACGGACCAAATGGATTAAGGGTACAGAAAGATAAGCAAGATAATTTAGGAATAAATGAGAGCGAGAAGGCGACATGCTTTCCAACACTAGCAACTTTAGGAAACAGCTGGAATAGAAAAATGGCATATCTTTTAGGCAAAACTTTAGCAGAAGAAGCCAAAAAAGAGAAAGTCAATATAGTGTTAGGACCAGCAATAAATATAAAAAGAAGTCCTCTGTGTGGCAGAAATTTCGAATATATATCAGAGGATCCATATTTAACGGGAATACTTGGTAGTGAATATGTAAAAGGGATGCAAAGCCAAAACATTGGAGCATGTGTAAAACATTTTGCAGTAAATAATCAAGAAAACAGAAGAAGAACTATTGATGCAATTATAGATGAAAGAACGTTAAGAGAAATCTATTTAAAAGCATTTCAAATGATTATCAAAAAATCAAAACCATGGGCAGTTATGAGTGCATACAATAAAGTTAATGGAGAATATTGTACAGAAAACAAACACTTGCTAAAAGAAATACTAAGAAAAGAATGGAAATATAATGGAATAGTAATTTCGGATTGGGGAGCAGAAAATAATAGAGTAGAAGGAATTAAGGCAACTAATGATTTGGAGATGCCAGGTGGTAGAGGAAACGGCAAAGAAGAAATAATCAAAGCAGTGAAAGAAAATATAATAAGCGAAAAAGAATTAGACAAAATAGTTGAAAGAATTATTCAAACAGCTCAAAAAACATATGATAAAACTCAAGAATATTCTTATAATCAAAAAAAGCATCATGAGATTGCTTTAAAAATAGCAGAAGAATCAGTAGTATTATTAAAAAACAAAGATAACATATTACCAATCAAAAAAACAAAAATAGCAGTAATCGGAGATATGGTAAAAGAGCCTAGATATCAAGGTGCAGGAAGTTCTACCATAAATCCATATAATGTAGAAAATGCACTGGAATGTTTAAGAAAAAATAATATAGAATTTGAGTATGCACAAGGATATGAGAGAGTTGAATCTGGTAATGATGGACAACTATTGAAAGAAGCGGTTAATGTAGCAAAAAGACATGACAAAGTATTAATATTTGCAGGACTTACAGAAAATTATGAATCAGAAGGAGTAGACAGAGAAACGTTACAAATACCAACAAATCAGATAAACTTGATAGAAGAGATAAGCAAAGTAAACCAAAATATAATAATTATATTATCAAATGGCGCACCAATCGAAATGCAATGGCAAGACAAAGCAAAAGCAATAATAACAGGATATTTAGGTGGAGAAGCAGGGGCAAGGGCAATGATAAATTGCGTAATAGGAAAAGTAAATCCTAGTGGAAAATTGGCAGAAACGTATCCAATTAAATTAGAAGACACCCCATGCTATAACAACTATCCAGGAACAGAGCTAACAGTAGAATATAAAGAAACAATATATGTAGGATATAGATATTACAATACAGCAAAGAAAAAGGTTCTTTTCCCATTTGGATATGGACTAAGTTATACTCAATTTAAATATTCGGACCTAAAAATAGAACAGGAAAATCATAAGGTAAAAATTTCATTCAAAATAAAAAATATAGGAACAGTAAAAGGAAAAGAGATTGCACAAATATATGTATCACAATCAAATCCTAAAATCTATAAACCTTTAAGAGAACTAAAAGAATTTAAAAAGGTGGAATTAAAACCTGGAGAAGAAAAGATTGTAAAAATAGAATTGGCAAAAGATAGTTTTGAATATTATAATACTGAATTAAAAAAATGGGCAATAGAAGAAGACAAATATGAAATACAAGTAGGAAAATCTAGTGAGGATATAGTTTTAAAGGATAGAATAACAATAAAATCACAAGATGCAGTTGTAAAAACAAAATATTCAGATAAATACTATAATGCAGAAATACAAGAAATCACAGACAAAGAGTTTGAAGAAGTATTAGGAAGAAAAATACCGGAAAGACACTTAAAAATAGATGAAATCACAGAGGAAAATACGCTAGAACAAATAAAAGAAACCAATATAGGAAAAGTGATATATAACTCAGAAATTGAAAAAATGAATCGACTATTAAAAGAACAAAATGTAAATAAAGCGACTAAAGTTATGATGGATTTACAAAAACCATTGAAAAAGTTTTATGAAAAGCACAATAGTAAAATAACAAAAGAAATGGTAGACGAACTCCTAGATATAGTAAAAAACAATAAAGAATATGCAAATTGCAAATTTTTAGAGATATATTTAAAATAAGGCATCTGACTAAACAGATGCCTTATTTTTAAACTCTAAAAAGATTAAACCACTTAGCAAATGTGGATTTTGTGATACTAGCAAAATTCAACTTTCCGACTTCTTTGTCAGCAATAATATTAACAGTAGATACAATACTTCCATTAATACTATAAGAAACTTCGCCAAGCTTTTGACCTTTTAAAATCGGAGCATTAACATTTTTATCCAAAGTAACTTCCTGAGATATTTCTCCTTTATTAGACTTAGAAACAAGAACTTTAGCATCGCTTTCTAAGACTGCATTTACGCTATTTGAAGAACCTTTATTAACTTTTAATTCTCTAACAACATCGCCTTGTTTTCCGAACTCAGTAACAGAATAATTATTAAAACCATAGTCTAAAAGCTTTTGAGCACTTGCAAATCTTGTTTTAGGATTAGGAGACTTTAAAACTACACTAATTAGAGATAAGCCATTTCTAGTTGCAGAAGCCGATAAATTATATAAGGCAAGAGACGTTGAACCAGTTTTTAAACCTGTGCAGCCATTATAATTACGAACAAGTTTATTTGTATTAACTAGGCTAGACTTTCCATCTCTAAGAGAATCCATCCAAATTGTCGTATATTTTGTAATAGAAGGATGATTTTCTAAAAGTTCTCTGGACATGATTGCAATATCATAAGCAGAAGTTAAATGACCATCTTCATCAATCCCATGACAGTTTTTAAAAGTGGTATCATTCATACCAAGTGCTTGAGCTTTTTCGTTCATCTTAGAAACAAAGGCTTCTTGACTTCCCTCTAGATAATTTGCCATAGCAACAACACAATCATTTGCAGACACAATACAAATAGCTTTTAACATCTCATCAACAGTTAAAGTCTCACGAACATCAAGCCAAATTTGTGAGCCTCCCATTGCGGCGGCATCTTCTGTGCAAGGAACAGTATCTGTTAAACTAATCCTGCCACTGTCGAGTGCTTCCATGATTAAAAGAAGACTCATTATTTTTGTAACACTTGCAGGACGTAGTTTCTCATGCATATTATGATCATAGAGAATCAATCCGGAAGATTGTTCAATAAGACAAGCGGATTCACAATCCAAATTGAAAGGATTATCAGTAACTGTTGCAGAATCCGAAGTTAAACCAGCGCTTGTTTCTTTTGACTCGACAGGCTTTGACTGATTGCACCAGACATATTGCGTATTTTCAACAGCAAGCTGAACATATATAAAACAATTACTAAGTAATAAAATAATGCAAAGAGAAATAACTATTAAACTTTTTTTATGAAAAGAATGCATAAAAAATCCTCCTAATGAAATATTAATAAATAATATTCATATAAGAGAAAAATATGCAAATTAAACCAATTTTACAATTCTAACGGTAACAGTTTTATCATCTGTGCTAAAATACATTTTGATATCATTTGCAGTATTATTTTTGAACTTTAAATCAACAGAACCATAAGAAACAGCAGCATCCTTTCCTTCAGGAACATAAGAGACCTTTTTGCCATGAGCATGTCTTTCCTTTACTTCTAAATCAGGAACTGCTAAAACTGCGTTGTACAAGGTGCTACTAACTTGACAGTTACCACCTCCAAGAGCTTGAACCGTTTCCCCATTTACAAAGACGCTAGCTTCTTTATATCCATCTTCTGCAGTGGAAGGACCGATAGTTCCACAGAATGAAAAAGTTTCTCCTTTTGCAACAGTACAACCATTTAGCTTGGAGCAAGTAATCCTAATATTAGTAAGTCTACCTTCTGGACTTGATCCTAAATCAGTAGAAAAAGAAGAAAGGTCTTCTTCTTTTGGAGAAGAAATCGCGTTTTCAAACTTATTAGCAATTTCGTTAGTCTTATCATTATTTCCTAAGACATTAGAATCAAGAGCAAGCTTAGCTTCATTATTCATAGAATTGTTATCAGTTTCTCCATTATTTCTAAAAATAAAAAATAAAACCACTCCAATAATAATAATTAAAACAATTATAAAAATAGAAGAATAACTTTTCTGATTAGTACTCATCATTTACACCTCTAAAAATAGTGTTAGCAGAAATAAGAAAAATATACAAAAATAAAAAGCCATAATGCTTTTTATTTTAAAGGAATTTTATAAATTTTTGATAAAAAGAGCCAATTTTTCAAGAGTCTCACAACCTGATATAATTTGTTCTTCACTATATTCGTCTAAAGCTTTTTGTGCAGAAGCGGGTAAAGAGTAATCCTTACCAAATAAGATATAGTCAGCAGAGAGATTAGTTATCTGACAAAGTTTTCCTATCTTGTCTATTGAAAGACAACCTTTTCCATGTTCAACCATTCCTAAATACTGACCAGATACTCCAAGCATCTTAGCAAGCTTTTCTTTAGTATACCCCATAGTTTCACGAATATACTTAATTCTTAAACCTATTTCCTTTTTTAACATAAACAAATCAATCCTTTCTTTATAAAGTAATTATTAATACATATAATAAACTACAAAATTCGACAAGAAATGATAAAACAGACTACAAAAATATGGAAATCCATGATAAAATGTGATAAAATATGAAAAAATGAGAATAAAGGAGTGCAGAAAAAATGAGCAAAGTACCAATGAAACTATTATTAATAGAAGATGACAAAAACGAATGTAATAAGTTTGTAGAATTTGCGAATAAGAGTGATGAAATTGAATTCGTAGCAATCACAAATTCTGCAGAAGAAGGGTTAAAACTATATAAAAGACATTCGCCAGAAGGAATAATTTTAGATTTAGAATTAAATGAAGGGCAAGGAAGCGGGTTTGACTTTTTGAAAGGACTTCAAAATTTGAAATTAGAAAGAAAACCTAAAATTGTAGTAACAACAAATGTATTTTCAGATTCAGTATATGACTATCTACATGAAAGCAAAGTGGATTTTATATTTTACAAAAAGCAAGAAAACTACTCGATAGAGAAAGTGATAAATACATTATTGTTATTGAGAGAATATAAAAATAAAGAAAGAGAAATACCAGTAAGCAATGAGAATGATGACGAAGAAGAATTAAAAATGATTTCTGACAAAGTTGATAAAGAGTTAGACATAATAGGAGTAAGTCCACATCTACAAGGAAGAAAATATTTGCATGATGCGATATTATACTTATTAACAAGCGAAAGCAAAGATAGCAAAATCTCAATTACTCAATACTTAACAGCAAAATATAAGAAACCAGATAGTACAATAAGTAGAGCAATGCAAAATGCAATAATATATGCGTGGAGAATATCGTCAATAGAAGATTTATCAGAACATTATACTGCAAAGATAAATCATGAAACAGGAATACCAACACCTACTGGATTTATATATTATTATGTAGAAAAAATAAGAAAGACATTATAAAAAATCACAAAATCTAACAAAAAACTACAAAATTTAACAAAACTACACTACCAAATATCACTTATACAAGGGCGTATAAGTGGTATTTTTTATTTGTAAAAAATAAAAAAGATTGGTGGTGAGTGCACATGAGTTGGGATGATTTCTGGAAATGGTTAGAGTACATATTAGGTGCATAAATTCAAAAATTATAAAAAATAAAGTGTGATTAATATTTTATATTGATTGCACTTTATTTTTATAGTATAATTGAAAAAAAGATAAAAGGGATAAAATAATGGACGAATATACAGCGATAGTAATAATAAAAACATTTGTTATGAATATTTTTACAATGATAATCTTTACAAAAGTAATTCATGAAGAAAAGATTAATATTTGGAAAATGCTTGTTGCAAGTATTGTAATAACATGTATTTATTCAGTGTGTAAGTTTCTTACGGATAACGTCATTGCAATGTTTATAATGTATTTTGCGCAAGTAATTATACTTAGAAAAATATTAAATAAAAACTCATATTCAACAATGATAACAAATTTGGTCGCAAATGCAATCGAATACATTATGTTTACAGTGTCTACAATTTTGGAATACTTAATAAAAAATATAATTGGAATCGGAGTTTTAAACTTATTTGTAGTGTTGCTAATAAATGGAATAATATTATGGGGATTTTTCAAAATCAGAAGATTCAAAAATGGATTCTCCTTTTTGCAAAACAAAGCAAATGGAGAGTACTTAGACATTATAATGATAAACATTAGTGCAGTAATAATGTTTGCATATTGTCTATTTGGAAAAGGAACAGGAAACGGGGCAATAGTAAAACAAATATTATTTCCATTCATAGTATTAGTGGTCATCATGATAATAATGATTCAAAAAACACTAACATTATACTACAAACAAAAACAACTAGAGAAAAATATACAAGAATATGAAAAAGAAATAAAAGACAAAGACAATAAAATAGAAGAACTTTCAAAAGAAAAATTTGAAATAAGCAAATTAAATCATGAATTTTATAACAGACAAAAAGCAATGCAACTAAAAGTAGACAATCTATTGTCTAACATGAACACAGAGATGGCTAACGAAATATCTGTCATAGACCAAATAAATAATTTATCAAAAGAATATTCTAATAAACTAGAAGAAATCAAACACATAGAAAAACTGCCAACAACAGAAATTGAAGAAATAGATGATATGTTTAAGTATATGCAAAGTGAGTGTATAAAAAATAACATAGACTTTAAGCTACAAATAAATGGAAACATCAGACATCTTGTAAATAAAATAATACCACAAGATAAATTAGTAACCTTGATAGGTGACCACATAAGAGATGCAATAATAGCAGTAAACCATAGTCAAAACAAATTTAGAAGTATTGTTACTGTGATAGAAGAAAAAGACAAAATATATGAACTACGAATATCAGACACAGGAATAGAATTCGAACCAAAGACATTATTAAAGTTAGGATTGGAACCAGCGACAACACATAAAGAAGAAGGTGGAACAGGAATTGGATTTATCACAACATTTGAAACATTAAAAGAAACTAAGGGTACTTTGATAATAGAAGAGAAACATCCAATGAAAGAAAATGACTTTACCAAAACTTTAATATTTAGATTTGACGGTAAAGCAGAGTACAAAATACTAACATATAGATCAGAAAAAATAAAAGACAAAACTGGAAGAATAACAATAGAAAACATAAAAAAATAACACCAAAAACAGTAAAAAGAACAATTTTTAGTTGACAAAAAGCGGAAAATTAACTATAATAGAATATAGTAAAAATTATTAGGAGAAAAAAATGGCTAAGATTTGGAAAAAATTATTAATGGCAATATTAATAATCGCTTGCTTATTTAACATTGTAAACAAAATAGTAAAAAAATATTCTCTGAAACAAGAGGTAGAAAGTTCTATAGAATACATGCAACAAGCAAATGAAATTAGTAATATTGAACAAAATAAATAAAAATATAATTAACTCTTGAAAATATAATAAGATTATGTTATTATAGTGGATGGTAGTTTTATAAAAAAAGGGAGAGGTGAATTAACAGTGAAAGAAGGAATACATCCAAATTATGCAGAAACAACAATCACATGTGCATGTGGAAATGTTATAAAAGCAGGATCAACAAAAAAAGATATGAAAGTTGATGTTTGCTCAAAATGTCATCCATTCTGGACAGGTAACTTAAAAAGAGAAACAACAGGTGGTAGAGCAGACAAATTCAAAAAGAAATATGGAATTCAATAATTTAAATATATTAGAAGGAGTAAACATATGTGTTTATTCTTTTTAATTTTGCAACAAAAAACGAAATTTGTCGAACGATTATGATTAAATTTTACTAAAAAGTATTGCATATTTTTATAAATATAGTATAATGTATTATAGTGGAGATTTCATAGAACACAACCTTTAAAAGTTGGAATGTAATCCAAAGGATTACGAAAAAACACAGGCATTCCTACTGCCTGTGTGTTTTTTTTATCGAAATAAATCGATAAGTTCTTTGAGTACTTTACCAATCTTTAAGAAATACTTAGATACAATAAGTAAACTATGTAAAAACTTAAAAGGTCTTTTTGTACTCTTCTTCCTGCGTTTAGGAGATTTCATATAATCACCTCCTTTTTTTGGAATAACATAATTATACAACATAAAAAGAATAAAATTTGTCACAATTTGGAATCCGGTTAAAAAAATTTTCTTATATTTTTTGTTGAAAATTCAGACAAAATGTAATATAATGTTAGAAAATGAACGAAAATGGAAGGTAAGCATATTATGCAAAAAGAGGAAGAACAAAATTACACAGAAAAAGTTAATAAAATAAATACAGGAAAAAATTTAAAATATTCAATATTAACAATGGGATGCCAGCTAAATGAAAACGATTCTGAAAAAATCGCGGGGATGGCGGAACAGATGGGATATACCAAAACAGATGATATTTCTCAAGCAAATTTAATAATATTTAATACTTGTTGTGTTAGAGAAAATGCAGAAGACAAGTTGTTTGGTAAACTAGGAGAAGTAAAGAAGTATAAAGAAGCCAATGGTACAATAATTGCCATTGGCGGTTGTATGATGCAAGAAAAACACATTGTAGAAAAGCTAAAAAAGAGCTATCCATTTTTTGATATAGTGTTTGGAACGCATACATTACATACATTCCCAAAAGATGTATATGAAGTTATACAAAATAAAGGAAGAATAGAAGATATACTAGATATAGATGGAGAAGTAATAGAAGGACTACCGATAAAAAGAGAAGATAATATAAAAGCTTCTGTCTTAATTATGAATGGTTGCAATAATTTCTGTACGTATTGCATAGTTCCATATGTAAGAGGAAGAGAAAGAAGCAGAAAAGCAGAAGATATCATAGCAGAGGTAAAATGTTTGGCAAAAGAGGGATACAAAGAAATTACTTTGCTTGGACAAAATGTTAACTCGTATATGAGAGTCGAAAGAGAAAGAGGCGAAGATGTAGGAGAAATAAATTCTTTTGCTAAACTTTTGAAAGAGATAAATAAAATAGAAGGAATAGAAAGAATAAGATTTGTTTCGCCTCATCCAAAGGATTTTACAGACGATGTAATAGAAGCAATAAAAACTTGTGATAAAGTGTGCAAAATAATACATTTACCACTTCAATCAGGAAGTACTAATGTTCTAAAAAAGATGAATAGAAAATATACAAAAGAACAATATTTAGAATTGGCACAAAAAATAAAAAAAGAAATACCAGAAATAGTATTCTCAACAGATATAATAGTTGGGTTCCCAGGAGAAACAGAAGAAGATTTTGAGGATACTCTTGATGTAGTAGATAAAATTTGTTTTGAGCAAGTTTATATGTTTATATATTCGAGAAGAGTTGGAACTCCAGCAGATAAAATGGAAGATCAAATTCCGGAAGAGATTAAACATAAAAGATTTGATAGACTAAAGAAATTAGTAGAAAGTCAAGTACAAAAAAATAATGAAAAATATGTTGGAACAATGCAAAAGGTTCTGGTAGAAGGAAAAAGCAAGACAAACGAAAATATGCTTACAGGAAGAACTTCTACTAATAAAGTTGTTAATTTTGAAGGAACAGAAGACTTGATAGGAAAAATAATAGACTTAAAAATCGTATCAGAACATATGTGGTATTTAAAAGGAGAAAAATAATATGGCAGAATATTCACCAATGATGCAACATTATCTTGAAACAAAGGAAAAATATAAAGACTGTATTTTGTTTTATAGATTAGGCGATTTCTATGAAATGTTTTTTGATGATGCTATAAATGTTTCAAGAGAACTAGAATTAACGTTAACAGGAAAAGATTGTGGACAAGAACAAAGAGCTCCGATGTGTGGGATTCCTTATCATGCCGCTGAAAACTATATATCAAGACTTGTTAGTAATGGACATAAAGTTGCGATATGTGAGCAACTAGAAGATCCAAAACAAGCAAAAGGAATAGTAAAAAGAGATGTAATAAGAATAGTAACACCTGGAACAGTAACAGAAACAAATCTTTTAGAAGAAAAAAGAAATAATTATATAATGAGTATATTTCAAAAAGGTGTGTTCTTTGGAATTGCTGTATGTGATATATCAACAGGAGATTTTTATGCATCAGAAATAAAGGAAGAAAATAATTTTGAAAGATTACTTGATGAAATATCAAGATATGCGCCATCTGAAATCATAGCAAATGAAATGCTTTATAATTGCAGTGAAGAAATAAGTAAAATAAAAGAAAGATTTGATGTATATATTTCGACAGAGGAAGAAGAAAAATTTAGTGAAGAAATAGATAACCTTTATAACCAATATGAAATACTTTGTGACAATGGAGAAAAACTAAAAGACTTAGAGCAAAGATTGTTTGCAGTATCTGCAATAAACGGACTTATACAATATATAGAAGATACACAGAAAACAAAGTTAGAACACATAAACAAAATTATAATATACACAATAACAAAATATATGGCATTAGACATCAATGCAAGAAGGAACCTAGAATTAACAGAAAAACTAAGAGATAAATCGAAAAAAGGAACTCTTTTATGGGTGCTAGATAAGACTGCAACATCTATGGGAGGAAGACTCTTAAGAAGATGGATTTCAGATCCTTTGATAGATGTATTTGAAGTAAATAATAGACTAGATGCAGTAAAAGAATTAAAAGAAGATGTAATGATGAGAGGAGAGCTTGTATCTAGCTTAAAAGGAGTTTACGACATAGAAAGATTAGCTGGAAAAGTATCATATGGAAGTGCGAATGCAAGAGATTTAAACTCATTAAAAGCATCTGCTAAGAAATTACCAGAAATTAAAAAGTTAATTGAGAATTCAAAATCAAATATGCTACAAAATTTGTACCAAGATTTAGATGAACTAGAGGACATATATACATTAATCGAAAATGCAATAATAGAAGACCCACCAATTAGCGTAACAGAAGGTGGAATAATAAAACTTGGATATGATCCAGAAATAGATGAACTAAAAACAGCAATGACTGATGGAAGAACTTGGCTTGCAAAACTAGAAGCAACAGAGAAAGAACAAACAGGAATAAAAGGCCTAAAGATAGGCTATAATAAGGTGTTTGGATACTACATAGAAGTTACAAAGTCAAACTTATCATTAGTTCCAGATAGATATATAAGAAAACAAACACTAACTGGTGGAGAAAGATATATTACAGAAGAGCTAAAAGAGTTAGAAAGCAAAATTTTAGGAGCAGAAGAAAAGGTAGTATCGTTAGAATATAAATTATTTACGCAAATAAGAGAGCAAATAAAATCTCAAATACAAAGAATACAAAAATCTGCAATGGTAATATCAAAACTAGACGTTTTAGCATCTTTTGCAACTGTTGCAGAAGACCTAAACTACTGTATGCCACAAGTTGATAATAGCGGAATTATAGACATAAAAGATGGAAGACATCCAGTAATAGAAAAAATGCTTCCAGCAGGAAGTTTTGTGGCTAATGACACTTATATGGACAAAGATGAAAACAGATTATCAATAATAACAGGGCCAAATATGGCTGGTAAATCAACATACATGAGACAAGTAGCATTAATAACACTAATGGCTCAAATTGGAAGTTTTGTGCCAGCAACATCTGCTCATATAGGAATAGTTGATAAAATATTTACAAGAGTTGGAGCGTCTGATGACTTAAGCATGGGTCAAAGTACATTTATGGTAGAAATGATGGAAGTTGCAAATATCTTGAAAGAAGCAACAGGCAATAGCTTAGTTATACTTGATGAAATAGGGAGAGGAACATCTACATATGATGGACTTTCAATAGCTTGGGCAGTAGCAGAATACATAGAAGATAAAGATATTTTAGAAAAACAGAAATTAGTAGAAGCTATTAATCTCATAGAAAATATAAATAATGATGATTTAAATTTAG
>OICE01000193.1_pt1 | contig 20850 bp, 18 predicted proteins | sample 1581171 | NCBI WGS metagenome assembly OICE01 (sample SAMEA3882545, study PRJEB24775) | human gut metagenome | biome: human-associated habitat; feature: intestine environment; material: feces | place: Netherlands | collected 2009/2010 | reverse complement strand
GCTCGTTAGGGACTTGCACCCATTAGACAACACACATGCTAGTCAAACAAAAGCATCCCCCACCCTTACATCTGAGTAAGAATGGGGGATGTTCATCTGCATAATCCGTGGAGCAAGATTTTTCTGTTTATCAACAATTCATCCAATTAGCCAATCCAGGCTGTTCACCTCCTCTTTCACCGAGAAGTTCAAGCCAATCTTCACCACCTTCTTGCCGCTCATCTTGAAGGCGTCGGCATAGTGTTTTGCCTCTATCTGTGCGAGAGCCTCCTCAGCACTCTTGTTGAACTTCAGTTCCATCACGTAGATGGTATCTGCAGTCTCCATCGTGATATCGATTCTGCCCTTCGCAGTATGAGATTCCACTATGATGCGATAGTTGGTGAGCAGGGCAAACATAATGTAGAGCGTCTGCTGCCAATGCCCCTCATAGTTGGTGTTGTCGCAGTAAGGCACCGTCTTCAGGAAATCGTTCAGCAGACAGAAGGCAGCATCCATATCCCCCTTCTTCACCAATACCGACATCTTGGCGATGGTCGTGTTGGCCTTCACCGACTTGTCCGTCAGATAATGAGGAAGCAACGCTCGGAACAGTCCCACCCTAATTTCCTTGTTTGGAATATCCAGGGTATATAATTCCGTTTCCTCGTCATAATCTTTTATTGTTACATACCCACTCTGGTAGAGAAGCGGCATGATATTGGTCATCGTCTCGGTAGGAGCATCAAAATCATCCTTGCCCGCCTCCATCTGCGTACCTATATCAGAAGGCAAGCAGTCAAAGTTTCGCATCATATTGATGAGATAAGTAGGCGTACCCGATCCAAACCAGTAAGAGTCCAGTTTTTGCTTGGCAAAACAATTGAGCAAGCTAAAAGGATTGAAGACATCAGGCGATGGCCAAGTGAAATGATATCCATCATAATTATCCTTCAATTTATCCACAATCTGCTCAAAGGTAATCCCTAATTTCGCTGCAAGTGCGCCAATGTCATCGCTCATCTGTGTCAACAGTTCCTCCTTGGTGATGCCACAGATACCGGCGTAAGGCTCATCCATGCTCACGTTGGTGATGTTGTTCAGTTCGCTGAAGATGCTGAGTTGCGAGAACTTCGTGATACCCGTCATGAAGACGAAGCGAAGCATTGACTCGTTTCCTTTCAGAGGACTATAGAAGTTGCGCATCGTGTTACGGAGCACATCGAGTTTCTCCTTCTCATGAGCTACATCCAGCAGCGGAGCGTCATATTCATCAATGAGCACCACCACCTGCTTGCCCGTCTTCAGGAAAACGGCATTTATCAAATCGTCAAGACGGATATTAACATCTATTTTATTGCTTTTGCAGTCAAATCTTGCCTCTTGCTTCTCAATAATATCCAACAAATAACGATTCAGCTGCTCATTCTCCATGTGCTTGCCCTTGCTCAGGTCGAAGTGCAGCACAGGATATTCGTTCCACTCCTTCTCCAGCTTCTCGATGGCAAGCCCCTCGAAGAGTTCCTTCTTACCCTCGAAATAACTCTTGAAGGTGGAAACCAGCAACGACTTGCCGAAACGGCGTGGTCGGCTCAGGAAGAAATACGTTCCATCGGTATGCGTCATACGATAGACGTATTCCGTCTTGTCCACATAGAACTTATCCTCCATGCGGATCCGTTCAAATGTCTGAATTCCTATAGGATATAATTTTCTTGCCATAATCAAACGTTTTATCAATTCATTCTATCACCCAATCCAGGCTGATGACATCCTCCACCAGCTGGAAGCTGATGCCCACCTTTACAACATTCTTACTCTTTAATTTGAAGGCATCGGCATAGCGGCGAGTATTAATCTGATTCAGAGCCTCCTCAGCACTCTTGTTGAACTTCAGTTCCATCACGTAGATAGTGTCGGCAGTCTCCATCGTGATATCGATTCTGCCTTTCGCTGTATGCTGCTCCACGAGGATATCATAGTCGGTGAGCAGGGCAAACATGATGTAGAGCGTCTGCTGCCAATGCCCCTCATAGTTGGTATTGTCGCAGTAAGGCACCATCTCCAGAAAGTCATTCATCAGACAGAAAGCAGCATCCATATCCCCCTTCTTCACCAATACCGACATCTTGGCGATGGTTGTATTAGCCTTCGCCGACTTGTCTGTCAGATAATGAGGCAAGAGACTACCATACAGCCCCACCCTTATCTCCTGGTTAGGCAATGCCAACTGGTACAGTTTCGTAGGCTTGTCATATCCCTTGATGGTGACGTATCCACTCTGATAGAGCAAAGGTACGATGGTGGTCATCGTTTCGGTGGGGGCATCAAAGTCCTTCTTGCCCACCTCTATGGTCTCGCCAAGGTCTGCAGGCAGGAAATCATACTGTCTCATCATATTGATGAGATAGGTAGGAGTACCCGATCCGAACCAGTAATCATCCATTTCTCCATCAGCAAAGCAATTTAGTAAGCTGTAAGGATTGAAGACATCAGGCGAAGGCCAGCAGAAATGATAGCCATCATAATGACTTTTCAGTTCCTCGATGGTCTCCTCCCTGCTGAGTTCCAATTTCTCAGCCAATTCATCAACATCCTCACTCATTTGAGTAAGCATTTCATCTTTCGTGATACCGCAAATACCAGCGTAAGGTTCGTCCATGCTCACATTCTTGATATTGTTCAGCTCACTGAAGATGCTGAGCTGCGAGAACTTCGTGATGCCCGTCATGAAAACGAATCGGAGCATTGACTCGCAATCTTTCAAAGGACTGTAGAAATTGCGCATCGTATTGCGCAAGACATCGAGCATTTCCTTCTCATGAGCCACATCCAGAAGCGGTGCATCATATTCATCGATGAGCACCACCGCCTGCTTGCCTGCCTTTGCAGTGACTGTTTTTATCAAGTTGAGCAAACGAACATTTGGGTCAGGAGAATCACAATCCACCCCAAACCTATCCTCATTTTCCTTCAATATATATAAGAGGAATCGATCCAGCTGTTCCTTCTCCATGTGTTTGCCTCCAGCCAAGCTGAAGTGCAACACGGGATACTCGTTCCACTCCTTCTCCAGCTTCTCGATGGCAAGTCCCTCGAAGAGTTCCTTCTTACCCTCGAAATAACTCTGAAAGGTGGAAACCAGCAGCGACTTGCCAAAACGGCGTGGCCGGCTCAGGAAGAAATACGTGCCATCCGTATGCGTCATACGATAGATATATTCCGTCTTATCGATATAGAACTTATCCTCCTTGCGGATACGTTCAAATGTCTGAATTCCTATAGGATATAATTTTCTTGCCATAATCAAACGCTATCTAATGAAATTTATTTCAGTTTTTCTTGCTTCAAAATACTATCTTGTCTCAAGATACTATCCTGTCTTAAGATTCTATCTTCCATTCCAGGCAGTTCACCTCGTCCTTCACCGAGAAGTTCAAGCCTATCTTCACCACCTTCTTGCCACTCATCTTGAATGCGTCGGCATAGTGTTTTGCCTCTATCTGGGCTAGAGCCTCCTCGGCACTCTTGTTGAATTTCAGCTCCATCACGTAGATGGTATCATCCGTTTCCATCGTGATATCGATTCTGCCCTTCGCCGTATGCTGCTCCACAAGGATATCATAGTTGGTGAGCAGGGCAAAGAGGATGTAAAGCATCTGCTGGTAATGGCCCTCGTAGTTTGTGTTGTCGCAATACGGGATGGTTTCCAGGAAATCAGCCAGCATCTGCAGGGCTTCATTCATTTCACCACTATTAATATAGGTAGAAATGTCAGCTATCACAACCCTACCCGCATCAATTCCCGACCCAAGGTAGCCCGGCAACAAACTGTCGAACAGTCCCACCTCAATCTCCTTGTTAGGAAAGTCGAGCGTATAGACATCTATCTTCTTTTCATAATCCTTGATGGTGAGATAGCCACTCTGATACAGCAGCGGAGTGAGCGATGTCATTCTTTCCGTTGCAGCATCAAAGGAGGCAGCCTTAGCCCTCACCCGCCCTAACTGCGATGGCAACACATGAAACTCCCTCATCTTTTCAATGAGGTAAGTAGGCGTGCCCGATCCGAACCAATAAGCCCTCAGCTTGCCATCAGCGAAGCAATTGAGCAGACTATAAGGATTGAAGACATCAGGCGAAGGCCAGCAGAAATGGTATCCATCATAATGACTTTTCAGCTCCTCGATGGCATCTTCCCTGCTGAGTTCCAATTTCTCAGCCAACTCATCAATATCATCGCTCATCTGGGTCAGCAGTTCCTCCTTGGTGATGCCGCAGATGCCGGCGTAAGGCTCGTCCATACTCACATTCTTGATATTGTTCAGTTCACTGAAGATGCTGAGCTGCGAGAACTTCGTGATGCCCGTCATGAAGACGAAACGGAGCATTGACTCATTTCCCTTTAGAGGACTATAGAAGTTGCGCATCGTGTTACGAAGCACATCGAGTTTCTCCTTCTCATGCGCCACATCGAGCAATGGTGCGTCATACTCATCAATAAGCACCACCACCTGCTTGCCCGTCTTCCGAAAAACCACTTCTATCAAGTCATTGAATCGATTGTTGTTTCCGTTACGCTGATTTTCTATACCATACTTTTTTTCATAATCTTCCAAAAGGTAGCCAAGATGCTCTTCCAGCTGCTCATTCTCCATATGCTTACCCTTGCTCAAGTCAAAGTGTAGCACAGGATAAGCCGTCCACTCCTTCTCCAGCTTCTCGATGGCAAGTCCCTCGAAGAGTTCCTTCTTGCCCTCGAAATAACTCTGAAAGGTGGAAACCAGCAGCGACTTGCCGAAACGGCGTGGTCGGCTCAGGAAGAAATACTTTCCATCCGTATGCGTCATACGATAGATATATTCCGTCTTGTCGATATAGAGGTTATCCAACTTGCGGACTTCCTCAAATGTCTGAATTCCTATAGGATATAATTTTCTTGCCATAATCAAACGTTATCTAATGAATTGCAAATATACATCAATTCTTCCAAACAACCAAGCATTTCTACGATTTTAACAAAAAAACAATCCCGACCCAGAGATTCATTTTTGAATCTCAGAGCCGGGAATAGCATAGTTTTAAATATAGAGGATTAAATATCCATTTCCGCCCTCCTAGTGTGTAGGATGACATCCAGCACCAGGTGGAACACTATCCATACAGCGATGTCGATGCCCAGGATATACGTGATGTTTACGTGGCCGATCATCAGGAAATTGAGCAGGATGAACATCAGCGAGAGCAGGCAGATAGCCACCATCACCTGTCTCACCCTCAGTCCGCATCTCAGCAGTTTATGGTGGATGTGGCTCTTGTCAGGCAAGAACGGATTCTGCCTGTTTCTCAGTCTGTGACCCACCACTCTCACCACGTCGAGCAGCGGCACCAGCATCGTGGTAAAGGCAAACACCATGTTGTAGTCAGACACCACATGCGGGCTCACATCCACCGTGCTCAGGTGAATCATCAGGAAACTGATGATGTAGCCCAGCGACAGCGAACCCGAATCGCCCATAAAGAGCTTCCTGCCCCTCATGGCATTTCCAAACACGTTGTAGAACCAGAAAGGGATAATCACACCCAGCGCCGTAATGCAGAGCAGGGCAAAGGAAAACAGATGCAGCCAGATGTGCTGCCCCGCCAAAGCCACCAGCGAGATGCCGCAGAGTCCGGAAGCCAGACCGTCGATGCCGTCAATCAGGTTGATGGCATTGGTTACGTACACCACGATGAGCACGGTGAAAGGCATGCCCACCCATGGCGACAACTGATAGATTCCGAAGAGTCCGTCGAGCGACTTAATCCACACGCCCGAAGCCACGAGCAGTGATGCCGCCACTATCTGCACCAGGAACTTCTTCTTGTACCCCACTCCAATCAGGTCGTCGGCAAGTCCCACCAGGAACAGCATCATGCTACCCACCAGCAGCGCCAGGAACTCATAAGGCACCTCCCCGTGCATCGACCCGCTGCTCAGTCCCATCAGATGATATATCAGCACCAGGCCGCCCATGGTAATAAGCATCACAGGGAAGAACGAGAGTCCGCCCAGACGGGGAACCGGCGCATGATGCACCTTTCTCTTATCCGGCATATCAAAGAGTTTCTTCTTATGCGAGATAAGGAGGATGTTAGGCAACACCAGCATGGCGATGGTGACAGACACAACAAGTGCTACCAGCAGGAAAATATAAATTGGTTCAATCATAAAAGTAAATAGTCTAAATTGTTACTTTTTATTGCATTTTCTATAATGTATTATCTATAGCTGCATTATCTATAGTTGCATGAAACGTTTACGCTTCCACTCCTGATAAAGCAGCATAGGCAGGGTAACCACAATCCAGCCACATCTCTTCAACTGTTTTTTCGGGTCGCAGAAGATGCGGTAAACAAATTCCAGATGAGCATCGAGCATCCATTTCGGCGCACGCTTCTCATCCTGTCCGCTGTAGAACTTAAAGGCAGCCCCCACGGCAATCATCACCCCTCTTTTCAGATAAGGTTTCAGTTTGCTCATAAAGATTTCCTGTTTCGGAGCGCCCAGCGCCACCCAGATGATATCCGCCCCATCCTCGTTCACCATCTTTGCGATGGCAGGATAGTCAAACTCATCCACAGCCTTGAAGGGCAGTTCATAGAAGCTCATGTTCTCTACCTTCGGGTTCATCGCCTTCAGGTTCTCTCTTAACCCGTCGAGTGTTCTCTGGTTGGTACCCATAAAGAACATCCGGTATTTCTGCGAACTGACCAAGTCCTTGAAAATCTGGCTACCGCAGTATTGCGGATACCTTTTACCATACAGCCATTTAATGTAGAGCGGCACATATCCGCTGTCGCAGATAGCAAACATACCGCCATTTACAATCTTTAAGTAGTCCGGCTTTCTATTAGCGTTGTTCAGGATTACTCCATCCGCCACGCATATATAGTCAGACTCGTTTTTTGATAATTGTTCATCGATTCTTCGCCCTACTTCCCGAGGCGAGAATTCATAGTTGATATTAAAGTATTTCTCCATAAGCAAAACTGCATTTTTCAAAATCAAGATAACTCCTCACAAATTCGAGCTAACTGTTTATTAATAGTTTGTACATTAAATATCGTAGTCGACAAACGAACTGATTCTTCAGCTAAAGATATTCTCAATTGCTCATCGCAGATTATTTTTTCCATTTGTTTAGCCAAAGTCTCCACATCTCCAGGATTAAAAAGAAGAAGATTCTTTCCATCTTCTGCGATATCAGGAATACCACCAACAGGAGTTGTAATCACCGGCAATCCATACGCCCAAGCATCCAGTACTCCCATAGGAAAACCTTCGGCATAACTAGGAAGACAGAATGCCATTGCTCGTCGGAACGCCTGATCTTTATTCTCTCCAGAAACCCAGCCTAGAAAAACGACCTGATGAACAATCCCTAACTTCACTGCTAAAGCTTTACCTTGTTCTATCTCACCATTACCTGCAAATACTATTTTCCAATCAGGATATTGATAAGCTATACGAGCAAAAGCCTTGATCATATCATCATATCCTTTTCTATGATTCACAGTGCCAGCATATAGAATTTCTTTCTCTTTTATATTTATACTAGTAGAATTTTCTCTATTTAAAGTAACCTCCGGACACGGATTATACAATACCGTAACCTTATCTGGAGAAATACCCAGTTCTTCAACCAAAGCATTTCGCCAGAATTCCGAAAGAACAATACATCTATCAGCCGTAGAAAAAAGATACTTATATCTATTACGTAACGAACTTTTTATAGTACTATCAACTGAATATGCATGAAAATGAGCAATGATTTTTTTACCCATCATTTTTGCCAAAGGCATCATCAGGCACTTACGTTTTGCAGAAGTCCGCTCACTAAAATGGAAATGAACGATGTCACAAAATGGCAACAATAGCATATATAGGCAAAAAGCAGAAAAGAAGTACCATAATTTCACCAATGCAGTGCCATCTCTATGAGTCTGAATCCACACACAATGATATTTTTTCCATTGCTCCCCTTTCTCGTGCTGTTTGATAACAGCAGTTATGCCACCTCGCGTTTTTCTACTTGTAGCTACAACTAAGACTCTTACCATCCTTTTTATCTTCTTATTTTAAATAAAATAAATAAAACCCTTTGCCAATTATGCTTCATAAGCCAAAAAATTATCTGCTGCAGTTTAGGCAACTTATAAGTTGGATATGCAGCTATAATATCTTGGGTAACTTTGTCAGTCAACATTTCTGACACGATTTTTTCACGTTCAACAGATGGATATGAAGACATTAAAATATCACCAACCTGATGACGTACATAACGAATAAACATACGATCAATACGTTCTTTGATTTCACCAGGATATTGAAGCAGAGCAGTTCTTCTAAGCAGTTCCTGACGATTAGAGATAAAGAATGGAAAACGATCAGTACGGACCTTCTTTGAAATGGAAGCAGTATTATTGTAATAGAAATAAAATATCTCCGGCATCTTAACGACAACAGAGACATGACCTAAAACATCTAAATTCCAAATCAAATCCTCTGTTATAAACTGTCTTTCTGACACAAATCTCAAGTTATTACTTTCTATTATACTTCGCCGATAAAGTACGATTTTAGCAGACATAGCAATATGACTTTCTATAGGGTCTTCAGCGCTAGAACTAATCATATCCATAGCAAAGTTCTGAATACTAGCCTTATCTGTCAGCACTTCAAAAGAGCCATAACTGTTCATCGTTTTTACAACACCAGCATCATCTATAGTCTGGATACCAGTATAAACCACATCTGCATTAGCCCGAACAGCTGCATTATACATAAGTTCATAGGTGTTAAGTTCAACCCAATCATCAGAATCACAAAAAGCCACATATTCACCTTTTGCTACTTTCAAGCCACTATTACAAGCCATTCCTAATCCCCCATTTTTCTTATGGACAACTTTTATGCGAGAGTCACGAGCTTCATATACATCACACATCACAGGACAATTATCAGGACTCTCATCATCAACCAAAATGATTTCGATATCATGTAATGTCTGATTAACTAGAGATTGAATACATCTATCGAGATATCTTTCGACATTATATATTGGGACAATTATTGATACTTTAGGATTCATCATATATATTTTTTATTTATCGTGAAACAAGAATACTTTATAAGTTACAGACTCTCGTGGAATGCCATAATTTTTAAAAACATTCCAACATGTAGCCATCCACATGGCAATAATAAAAATATGAGCATATTGTTTATACTTATTACCAAGTTGCCAGAAACAAACTAAAAGCATTGATGCAATAATCAATTGATAAAACTCCAAAAACATGACAATTCGAATAAATAAATGGCTCGTATTACAAATCAAGAAATATCCACAACCATAAATAAATGCAAAGAAATACCACAAATTGAAATACTTCACTTCACCTTCATATCTTTCTTTCAGCAATGGACCAAACCAAGTAATAGCTAATGCTATTAAAAAGTAAGATAATTGCATTGGTCCAAACGCTTTTGCTTCCTTAGTATAACCGCTTCCAGCTATTGTTGCAATTCTTTGGGTATAGTCATCATAGCCAAAAAAATCTGTTAAATTCTCGATATAAGTTACAAAGCCTTGTAAAATAGAAGTCATTCCTAAAAACAGACAAGCAAACAGCAAACAAACGCAAATATTACGATATTTTGTTATTTCTATAATTTTTGGGGGAATATATGCAAAGACAAACAGCGGCATTACCATTAAAGCAGAATGATGAATCAAAGATGCCAAGAACAAAGAAAGAAAAAATGGAATAGGCTTTCTTTCTATGATGAATCGACTTGCAAAGGTAAATATACAAGCAGCAGTGACTTGTCGCATACCATTCGTCATATCCCAAAAGAATGAACTACCAAATAAAACTATTGGTAAAGCAGCAAGAATATAATAACTTCCTTTCAATGCCCTTACTAAAAAATATATCTGCACAAAAGCCACTAATCCCATACCAACAGTATAATGAATACCTGCTCTATGTATTGATTGCACAAACAAAACCCACAAAGACTCTTCCAATCTACTCTTACCAATATATCCGGTTTTAAAGTTATGTATATAACTCAAGCAATCAACTCCCACATTATATCTAATACCACATATCACTGCAAAAAATAACATGAAATACCAGATATAGTACTTAGATCCTAAAGTCCCTTCACCATAGTTATTCGCAGTTTTGGCAAACCAACACATTACCCATGCGAACATTACATATATTAAGATATCAAATAGAAACATATTACCTTAATTTTATATCTATATATTTTTTCATATTTTGATATGCACGTTGCATTGAATAATGATTATCCAATGGAACAGATACATGCATAATCTTTTGAATCCAATCTTCAACTGATACAACAACATCAAAATTCTGCATTCTTTTATCAGTATGATATGGATTGCGAGTTATGATAAGCGGCTTATGCAAACCTTCAGCATCAGCTATCGTTGATAAACCGACACAATAGTTTAACTTATCCTGTTTGAGAGGACAAACAATAGCCTTGGCATGCGCCATAGCTTGCAACATCTCGGGATATACATTGCCACTGTTTTCCGTAATAACAACTTCTATATTAGGGATATTTTTACACTTCTCTACAAGATCTTCATAGTTCTGCCCTGCATGAGATTTGGCTGTCATAATTTTCAACTTAGCTCCCGTTTTACGAAAAGCTTGTATTAACGTATCAAAATCTCGGTTTTCCTTTCCTGTAGAAACAAAATAGCCTTCATCTGATGTATCTACTTTGCTGTAAAAATCCATATCTGCTCCCCATCCAGGGACAGAACATTTCTCCCTACATGTAAAACCACCTTCTATGGTTTCTTCCATACTCTTTTCGGAGAGGAAGAAAAGACGACTAACAGACATAATACAACGCTTATACAAGTATTTCTTCCAACCATTACAGTTCGGAGTATGATGCAGGTAAGCGAAGACTGGTATATTCAAAATATGAAATGACGACAACAGCAATAAGAGAACATGACAGCCAATATTTAAGTTTGGTATGAAAATCGCATCAGGTTTAACCTTCCAAACGAGTTTGAGGTCATTCAGTAAACTCTTTCTTTCCTGTTCCCAGACAACTTGCTTACTATCCTTCTCCATTTCTACCGCTCCATACAACCAATGAGATGGAACTTTTCCTTGCATATAGAGATTGTGAGTCTGAGCTTCACCAATATATAAAATTTTCATTTGCGAATTAAAGACTTTATAAATCGACCAACTTTATTAGAATTAAAGAAATATCCTTTTTTCATTTTAAACTTATCTGACCATGACATCCACGTTGCAGAATAGTGATGAATGGTATAAGTATGATTCGTAAGTTCCATTTTGGAACTCATAAACTCAATAGGACAGAAGTACTCCCAGGGGTAAACTGTAATACTCCCTACCTTTGTTGGCTTATCTACATGAGCAGGCATTCCATGTTTACGAAGTACCTTGGTTACAATAGGAACAATCGGAATTTGCTCCATGTGACCATCAGGAAATATATAATGAGTATTTTCATAATACTCCATAACTTCTTTAACAATAGGATTATGGGGTTCTATGGAAAATCCTAATCCAACATTAACCTGATCTTCCGCATTAGGTGTAGAAGCATGCTTCTCTACTGCCATCCAAGCACCAGAGTTAATAATATCATCCATATTACGAATCACCTCTACATCTGTGTCAAAATATACTCCTCCATTATCATAAATTATCTTTAGGCGTGCATAATCGCTCACGTAAGCATACTTTTTCACGTCATACGCTTCCTTTGTAAAAGGTATGATATTCACATCAAAGTTGTCTTCATTCCATTCCTTGATTTCATAATCAGGAAGAAACTTTTTCCAACTCTCTATATATCGTTGGTATTCTGCAGGAATAGAATTACGTCCAAACCAACAGTAATGTATTATTTTTGGTATCATATTCAATAAAAAATATTTTCGTTCAACCTAAATATCTAATATGCATTTATGTTTTTCTTTACGATTATAAATACCTATAATTATGATATCCCTTCTATATTTATTTTAATATACTTCTGTTCTTCTACTGTATTTTGAACCCTCCAAAAATCCTCACGCCAATAACTATCCGTTTGCAACCAAGGTGTTTTTTTGAAGAAGAGAAAATGCAGATAAGGCAGCGATCTCCCTTTATAATCTGTGATACTACCATTCTTCACATCATAAATCCATTGTTCACCATCCTTAGGCTGAGGACTAGTCCAATACTCATGGAGCAATACATTTCTATGCAAAATCGGATTCAAAAGATCCAAAACCTTGAAGTAATGAATGCCCAAGTGGCGACAAACATAATAATGGATTCTACGAATCGTACGAAGATTAGGACATACTAGACTAGACCATTCTCCTTCATCCAAGGACACAGGTTTCTCATCTGTAATTTTTGACTTCCAATCCTTTATCTTAAAACAAAGATTACGATAATAATCATTGTTACGGCAAAAACAGCAATGGCCAGCTATATGATAGTTATGAGTAGTAATTACATCATAACGAGCCATATTCTTGTCATTTATAACCACACCCAAATTACCATAAACTAAATCCAAATCACCCATTCCCCAAAAATCATAGCCCTTAAGTTCTTCATGGTGAATTGCTCCAATGAAAGGTTTCAAGTCGGTAAGCTTATAGGGTTGTGGATAATGATAATCTACCCCTAATCTCTCGCTCACCAACTTGCAATAATCCCCGTATGAGCATTGGTGAAATATCGTATTATTATACCTTTGCTTAGGCAATGAACAATCTGTATAGAAGATAAAATCCACCATCGGATTACGCCCACAGGAATAGAGATATAACTCTATCCACCCAGGCCATTTACCAAAGTAAGGTATGATTTGTGCAACTTTATAATTCATATTTATAAATTTTATATTTCATAAAAGAATCACCACTACTCTATTTCGAGAAATATACAATTTTATTACTTAAATATATCATATAATTTATTTCTGAAAAGTGGGATACAAAAACCAGACAAAATACATACGGCTAGAGATGTTACTACATATACAGAAAGAGATTCTATTCTAACAAACTTCATTAATAGCCAAATTATAGAGAACTGAACCATCATAGGTACAATAGAATTACGACCAAAAAAGCACAACACTCGACAGGAAATCATCTTACAAAGCTCTATCACAACAAAACTACCCGCAATAGCCTCTAAATAAAATGCCAATATATTCTGTTCTATTAAATTAATACTCAAATTTTGCGGAGAATAGAATTTATAAAAAGAAAAAATCCATATAACAAAAGAAACTACTAATACTCTCCTATCACGTTTTTCTCGTTTAAGATAATTTCTTCCATAAAAGCCCAACAAATAGAAAGGTAAGCAAATACATGCCTGCCCTAAATACATTATGCTCATATGCTTAATGGATAGAATTACCCCTCCCATAGTAATTAATAAGAAAAATAAATTTCTCCATCTTAATCGCTTTACCATTCCAACAATTAAAGTAATCCATAACAATACAATAAGAAACCATATTGTTGTTTGTGCCTTAAATGCGAACAAACTCCAGTTACCCCGAATTAGTCCATCCGTTATTACTCCATAAAAATAGAAAAAAGCACAAAATTTAATCAACAAGCATACTCGTTTCAACATTTTTTTGTCATCAACATTTATTGGCTCAAATATACTAGATAGCAAGAAGAACAAAGGAACATAGAATGAATTCAAAATACCATCCCAAGTCTTATATATTACACTCTGTGCAAGAATTTCACTTGGTATTATATGTGATGCAATAATAAGCATCATGCCAATAGCTTTGGCATTATCAATATGAGATAATCTCTTTTTCATCACAAATTAGCTATTATTTCACGGAGTTTATTTTCTAATCTTTCGTAATATCCCCAAATTACATCTTCTACACCTTTAACAAAACGATGCTGACATGCAAAATCCATGTATATCCTTTCATTAGAATTGAGATCAGATACAAGATTAACAACATCCTTATTATCTTTTCCCATATCAAAAAACACAATAGCATCTTGGTTAAAAACATCAGAATCTGGTTGATTGTTACTTCCCCAATAAATTGGGATACAACCACCTTGAATTGCTTCGAGAAGTTTTTCTGTTACATAACCGGGAGCATTGGAGTTTTCTGGAGTAAGATTAAATCGATAATGCTTTAACCATTTTACCTTATCATCTTTATAATCTGCTTTAAGAGTATCATTGTTATGCATCCAACGACCACAACTATCAATCGTATCAACAGCAGACAACTCATTAAAAATCATCTCACGCCCTTTGTCTCCATGACTACAAAGAAATGAGCAGAACTTTCTATTCTTATAAGACTTGCTTTCAGGAGCATTCCAAATTGTAATTTTCCTCTTTATCGATTCATAAGACTCCATGGGATCAAGAGCCCATGTTATCCAAAAAGGAATATGTAGATAATTGGCATGGTCAGTTATATCATCAAAACCAATTGATAAGTCAATACTTGGCTCATTCAGCATAAAATCATGCCACTCCTTACGAAAAGAAAGATTCTCTCGAGCAAAGAATATCTTTAAGTCACAAGGTTGATATTTGATAGCCCATTCTGGACCACAAATAGTAAAGACCCCAGCCTTCAATCCTGGTTTGTCTTTTAGCAATCCACGTCCCTCAATAAATTTGGGAAGCCACAAATCCTGCTCAAAGAAAGGAGGAAACCAATTATAAAGTTTAGTCTGATATGCTTTAGAAAACTGCAATCCCTTTCTGCGGAGTCTATATAAGTTATTATAATATTTTAATGTACCTATTCCTACCATTTTATGTAAACTTTATCGAATTGGATTGTTCATTATCATATTTTTAAATTTATATAAAGATGTTGCTATATGGTATAGACCATGATACGATAGCCATACCAAGATGCGATTAACCCTAGAAGTCTTTATTGCCAACAAATCCTTATTACATTCTGGATAAATGGAATAATATTCTCTTGACGTATAGATTGGATGCTCAAAAGCACCATATTTCTGTCCTAATTTAAAACTTTTTATCGCTTCATCTTTAACTGCGCTTTCAGGAAGTATCTCCTCCATCTTTTTAACCAACAAATCACCCTTTCTTAATCTTTCCTTAGTGTAACACCCAACAATACTATCATGTCCAATAGCACAATAGTAATGATAAAAAGCTTTATTCAAATATGCAACTTTTACCCATGAGTGAGATAAGATTTGATACCAGAAGAATAAATCCTCACAATAATCAATACCAGGAAAAAATCTAGCGCCAATCTTGTTGTAACAAACTCGTTTTACGAGTTTGTTACAACAGCTGCCATGCAGCTGTTGGAACATATCACGCATAACTTGCTGGGGAACTAAAGAAGAAGGTTGCTGTATAACATAATGCTGCCCATTATTATTATTTGTAAAATAATCACAAATAACAATATCGGCATCTTCTTTTTTAACTTTTGCATACAATTCTTCTAACATTGTAGAATCAAGCCAATCATCGCTATCTGCATGAATTACATATTCCCCTTTTGCTTGCTCTATTCCTATTTGTCTGGCTGAAGCTACCCCTCCATTTTTTTTATGAATAACCTTAAACCGTGAATCTTCCTTATGATACCCATCTAATATATTACCAGATTCATCTGTACTTCCATCATTGATCATAAGTACTTCAAAATCTGACATGGATTGCTCCTTGATGCTATCAAGCATTCGCCCAATAGTTGCCGCAGCATTATAAACCGGCACTATAATTGATATTGCAGTCATAATTTAATCAAAAAAGGTGATACTTGTATTAATGGCTGCAAATCGATAAATCCTTTTTGATAATCATTTTTTGTGTTTAAAATATCATCTACAGTCATATCACTATGTAATAAAAAAGGTGACTTCCGATCTTTGCCTAAAGAAAGGAAAAAATCGTGAAATTTAAAATGACCACCTAACAACTTACCTGAAATCTCTAACCATAAATTTGGAACTCCATACGCTTCTGCAACAATTAAACCATGTAGCGATGAAGATGCAATATAGTCACAACTCGCTATTTGATCTATAACAGAAGTCCAATCATCATATCCTTCCATCTTAATGAAAAGAACATTAGGATCAGACTTAAGTCTAGATAAAACCGGGTGATTGAAATCATCATAATGAGGTATGATTCCCAGCTTATAGCGTTTCTTTTGCACAGAAGGTGTATATAGTCTAGGCAATAATAAAGCTGGATCTCCATAAACCTCAGGACAGTCTACACCTTGCTTTAAGAGCCATTGGCGCGTTAATGGTCCACGAACTGCTAATATTTTTTTAGGATGACAATACAAAACTCTACTATCATCAATCGTGCCACTTCCCCATACTATAGTATGTTCATTAGTCAACATTCCTAGCGTTGATCCTATAGCAAGATAGTTGTCTTTTTGCGACCTTATAGATAAAGTAGAATAATATAAATATGATAGCTTCCTATTCCAAAGCTTTTCTAACATATATATATTAATATCATCTCCCCAATTACGATGCATCAACCTTCCATAAGAGTAATGTAGACAAGCATTAATACATATCGGATGGCAAAATACATCTATAAACGCCATCACTATTTTGTTAAAAATCACACTTAATCGTGATTGATTATAAGAAATCATACCTTTATTCATTAACATTTTCGACACCCTTTATATGGTAGTTTCTAAACAATTACCTTCCGATGGATTAGCTTATTTATAATGACATCAATTAATATCAGAACCTTTCCCATAAGGGATATTTTTTTTCCCAAAATAGCATAACACTCTTGTGCATAAATATCCCTTTTAAGCACAGCATCAATAAACAATCTTCGTAAATAAGCTTTATAATTTTGCTTATAAAAAGCAACATCAAATACACGGTTAAACTTATCAATATCCCCAACAGCATCAATTTCCAACATTGTGCGAACACATTTGAAACATTTGTTATCGTTTTTAACTGAATTCACACATACATTTAAATATTTCTGAGCAGGTTCCCAATTTACTAATGCCGACATTTTTTCTAAACGACTTTTTTCCGCCCCTCCGGAATACAAATGCATACCATTTATGCTCATCTGGGCCAATGTAAACAAATCATAACGAGCAGAATAATTAATATCCATCAAGCTAAAATCTTTAGCAGGATAACCAGAAGAATATTCATAAATATGGATTCCTTTCTGAATTAAATATATACAAAACAAAGCCATAAACGTATGAGATGCTATATGAGAATAACCTCCATGCTTATGAATTAATAAATGTATATTCGACTCTATAAAAACAAAATTATAATTATACTCTGCAGCAAAAGATTTAGCCAAATCGAGGCGTCCTTTTACCAGTTCTGTACGCAATTCCTTACTACTTTTCATCGCTGCACCTACATTAAAAAAGCACAAAGTATTAAACTTCATGGACTTAGGAATTTCAGAACGAGTATTATCACATATTGTATATAAGGAATCTACGCCACAGGATATACCTGTAGCAACCATTTTGGGGATTCTTTCAACTTTGTCTGGTCTATCTATGACTGGTGCTAAAATTTTAACAGAATGCAATTCTGAATGTATTCCACAAATGGTTGGTATATAGTGAAACTTCAAAACATAATATAGTTCAGAACTAATAGGATTGTCAGAAACGAAATCACAGGAGTTCTTCATTGCAAAAGGAAGGAATCCCAACACTATCGCATCAATTCTGTCTAAAGTTAAATACTGTAATGTAAATTCATTTATATTAATTATCAACTCTTCGTCTTGGTTGCCAATTTGAAGAGGACACGTAATACGACATCCAACTTGTTGATACTTTCCTATTTTAATTTTCATACTCTATATTTTTAATGTGAGGAGTGAACATTGGGTCACTCAAAATATCTATTTCGTTTAAGAAATTTCTTGTTATTTTTTTTATTCTTCCCCATAAAGTAAGCTGCTCAAAAATTGGGAAACGACTCTCTTTCCAGGGAGTAAGCTTCAAGTACTTTTTATAACTCCACCGATATGGATGCTGACAGTCTTTAAACCAAGGCTTGATTGGAGCAGCAAAATGAATAATTCCAGGATGACGTTTGGATACATTTAATTCCGACAAATATTTATCAAAAATTTTGGGAGAACGCAAAAAGTAAAAAGTTGTCATATTCCAACGTATAGGAAGCAAAGCTATTTTATTTTGAAAATAACAAGCTAATACATCCTGCTCATTTACAATTTTTTCTATTATTTTAGATGCATACTCCATAATCGGTAAAACATGTTCCATTTTTCTCCATTTTATCAAATCACAAACCATTACACCAGAATTAATACAAACATCTGTAGTTTTAAGTTCTAAACGTGATTTGAATGCTATACAATCAGGGATATCTTCAGCTGCAGCAATCACTTTATCCTCAAGATTCCAAAAGTATAAAGACCTGATATCATCATTAACTATCATATCCCCATCAAGGAATAGGCATCGATCTTCACTAGAAGGTAATAGTTGAGGAATCAACAATTTAAAATACATAATAGGTTGCCATTGACCGATAGGAAAATCTCCAAGGTTCTCTATACTACAGTTTATGACTTTAAGCAGTGCATGATAGTTGTTACAAACCATCCTTAATTTCGCTTCTGTTGCTACTGATATACCATCCGTCAACAAATAAATGACAAATCGCTTTTCTCTGTTAGTGCAAAACAACGATGTCAACATCACTGCAGAATGTTGTATATATCGTTCATCAGCGACTATAACTATATTATAATGCATTTAAACTACGATTATTAAAACTATTTTTCCCTAAATTTCTTTAAATACTTTCCGACAACTTTACTCAATATCATCGTTTTTGTTTCTTTATTGAGTCCAAAAAGCCAAAGCACAACAATAGTACACATAACAGAAGATGAGCATACAACAAAAAAGCGCAAGAAGCCATCATCCATATGATGCTGAATGAGAAGTGGAATGATTGCGGCAACTACCACCAGCATGAGATTTTTACCTACAACCATGAAAGAATACTTCATTATAGGGAAATAATAATACTTATTGAGAATATACATATTCATAAAAGTAGCTAAAAGCATTGGTAAAATAGAGACCCAATACATATCTACAGGGCTACCTCCTAGTTTTAATACCAAATAACATAGTGGTAAGTGAGAAAGATAAATAGACGTAGACCAAATATTCTGTACCTTTACCCTTCCAATGGCTCCTATGCCATAATCCACCATATTATTGGAATAAGAGACGAAGCAAAGCAAAAGAGTAATTTTTATGAACGTTGAGGTATATTGAGGGACTTCTGTCAACCAAAGTTTTAATACAAAATCAATTTCAAGCAAAACAGGAACGAAGAATACAGATAACAAAAAAAGAGTTACTCGGGTAATATTGAAAATGAGATTCACAAATTGTTTTTTTTCGTCATTTGCATAATATTTTATCAATTGAGGTTGTGCTGCCATAATAAATCCACCAACAAATTGTTTTATTGTAAAAGTCACTGTAATTGCCAAACCTCGTGCAGCATTGACAGTTGTTCCAAAAAACATATTAATCAATATATTTACTCCATTTCCATTTAAAACCGCAGCTATATGTCCAACAGCAGTCCATCCTGAGAAGGTAAACATTTGCTTAAAAAGATTTCTGTCTACTTTCATAGAGAATTTACATTCTGAAAAATGACGGACGCAATACCAATGATTAAGTAAACGATTGATTACACTGCTTATCAGCATTAATGATGCATAAACAATAAGCTTATCAGCTGGCACCATAACCAGTAAATAAAGTGAAACCAATTTGAATACAACATCGAAAATGCTTAAATACGCATATATATCAAATTTCTCATGTGAGGTAATAGCTGCACTGTAAGGGGTCTGAGATATGGCAAGCAAACTTGAAAATACAGATAATTGGAATACCCAGTTTGCAGCATAAAGTCTCGTAGGATCTATGTTCATTTTATAGTTAACGAACCATATACCAAAACTTTCCAAACAGATAAATACAATCAAGACTATTATCAAGTGAATGGCAATAGCCGTAGAAAAAGTTCTTTTTAATACGAGCTGGTCACCTTTACCTATGCTTAATGCCAAGAATCGGTTTGTGCTAGTCTGCAAAATACTGTTCAAAACTGAGAACATCGACACAAAACCTCCTACTACATTATATAGGCCATAGTCTGATACTCCCAGTTTTTCAAGTACAATTCTTGTAGTAAAGAAGCTGATACACATCATCAGCAACATTCTACCATACAAATACAAAGTATTTTTAAATATTCGCTTATTATTCTCTTCCATTCAAGTCTAAAAACTATACACGTCACTAATAAAGTGCGCGAATTCTAAGAACAAATGACAAACGCTGTTTCTCTATCAGTACAATCCAACAAAGCAAACTTCTTTATTGAATACTGTATATATCGTTCATCATATGCTATAACAACATATAACGTATTTGACTAAATCATTAAAACATAATCATTCTTTAGTCTGAAATACTCCTAATAATTCTACCATTTACTATACTCATACCTTTCGCTACTAGAACTGTAACAAAAAGACCAAGCAAGACAAATAGCAAATCATTTGAAAAATACTCACGACATACTAACAGAGTGGCACCCTGAACAAGATAAACCTCGTAAAAATACCCCCCCCAGACCGTCCGAAAACCCTGTTTTTCTGCTGTTTACCACTACTTTGAGGGCATAT
>OICE01000168.1_pt1 | contig 23471 bp, 19 predicted proteins | sample 1581171 | NCBI WGS metagenome assembly OICE01 (sample SAMEA3882545, study PRJEB24775) | human gut metagenome | biome: human-associated habitat; feature: intestine environment; material: feces | place: Netherlands | collected 2009/2010 | reverse complement strand
ATACTCATCGATTATCACTGATAAATATCAGGGTTCTCCCAAATGGAAGAAAATATAGGATACTTGCAGGGGATTGAACTCCTTGCTGCTCTTGGTGTATCCACTCTTCAGCAACTGCTCATAGAGCTGGGTGCATCTTACTATCCATCTCATAATTTTTCCCACACGGATACCATCCGTAACTATGATACTTAGCTATCGTAACTATGATACTTAGCCATCGTAACTATGATACTTAGCCATCGTAACTATCTTGTTTACGCCAGGGGGTAACTAGGGTGAGTAGGAAATCGCTTTTTCTAGGAGTCTATATATATACTGTATCTTTCCTATAGTAAGCGAACCTTTACATAAGGAAAGTCTTAGAAAGTACCCTCCCCTTACTTACCCTACCCACCCCTAGAAGGGCAGGTCGGGGGGATATCACCATTACAGCGTAAGGTTTTAATGCATTAAGTATTTACCTTTGCATCCGAATTCTTAAATGTCAGAATTATGCAAAGGAATACTTCGAAATGGAGATGTTTTTCGAAAACCTACCCGTCCTTCCTTACCGTTAAGGAAGGCTCCACCTTTCTCACCTAGCCTCTCTTCAATAGTCTTTACGCCCCCTTCGGTTCCCCCAGTTCTGGGGGACAGAAACCTCAGGAACGAGAGGATGTAGCTGGCTCTGCTATAGCGCCGCCAGAGTTTTGGCCAGCCAGCGGAGCCTGTGCCCGCAAGGGGCTGGCTGGAAGTGCTTACGCAATAAAATTGCGATTATTAGACGCAACAGAGTTGCGGTTGTTTAACGCAATAGAATTGCGATTGCTTGTCGGCTGGCGCATTGCGTAATTTGCTGATAACTTGCTGATTTTCGGCTTTTTTCTTGGCGGTCAGCTTCTGTTTTCGGGTGTCAATATCGTGAGCTTTCAGAGCTTATTGTAAAGGTAGAAGGTTTCGAAGGTGAGGTGGAGTTTGATGCTAGATTATAATTTTATAGATATTTCGATAAATATCTGTAAAATATAACTAAATATTTTGCAAACTACAAAATTATTTCTTATCTTTGCACCAAAATTTAGCGTAACATTAACAATAACATTCTATTCAATATCAATTGAACTATGGCAACTACGGATAAGAAGTCAATCTTGCGAGTACTTAGAGAGAAATTTAAGTACACACAAGAGGAGGTCAGCCAGTATCTTGGTATCAGTCAACCAGCTTATCTTAAATATGAGATGGGTTATACAGAGGTCTCTATGGAAGGATTGGAGAAACTGGCTCGTCTCTACGGCATGGATGAGTATGATATCATGGAGGGCAACCTGGAACGTGCAAACTTTGCCTACGCTTTCCGTCGTGACGGAATGGCTAATTTGGAAGAAGTGGCGCACTTTCAGCAGCTAGTAAAGAACTATATAATGATGAGCGATGAACTTGAAAAAGACAGATAAGATACGTTTGGATAACTTGGCATTTATGTTCAGACAAGAACAAGGTGTTAAGGTCACGGAGCCCGTGAGTATCCATCAAATGCTTCGCAACAAGAACATCATTGCTAGTTTTCAACCCTTGTCACAAGGCTTTGAGGGTATGGCAATCAAGCTAGTCAATCAGGCAAAGGAAGAAAAGCTTTTCATGCTGATCAATACGAGCAGTAATTATAGCCGCCAACGTTTCACAGCCTGTCATGAGCTTTATCACCTTCTGTATCAAGATAATTTTACTGTATCCTATGATACGAATGATGATGGGGAGGGTAAGGAGATAGAAGAACAGGCAGCTGATTATTTTGCTCGTTGTTTGCTTTTGCCAAAGGAAGGTGTCGTTGCTCTTGTGCCAGAATCAGAGTGCAAGAAAGATACCATCAGCTTGGCAACGATACTCAAGTTGGAGCAGACTTTCCGTTGCTCTCGTTCATGCTTGCTTTATCGCTTGAAAGAGATGGGCTTTATTACCGACATCGTATATAATGCCTATTTTCATGATGTGATAAAAAGTGCGGCAGAGTATGGTTATCCTGTATCATTGTATAAGCCTACCTATACGAAAGAATTAGTGGGCGACTACAATGTGAAGGCTCGCCAACTGTATGACAGAGGCATGATTTCTCAAGCCAAGTATTTTAGTTTGCTCTATGACATGGGGATAGATTTAGAAAAGGAGGCTTCCGATGGCAAGGGCGAAAGTAATATTGGTTGATGCAGATGTTATCTCCCATTTCATAGCTACAGACCATGTCTATGAGTTGAATGAGATATTGTCACCACACCAATTATATATAGTAGACAACGTCTATAAGGAGGCAACTTACCATCCTTCTGACAAGGAGCGTAAGAACAAGGTAGATGAGTGGTTGAAGAAGAGTAAGGCTTGCAGAATTAGTTTTCCAAAACTAAATCGAAAAATAATGGCTGAGTTCTTTAAGTTGAAGCGTGACAATAAGCTTCTTGGTGATGGCGAGTGCGCATGTATGGCGATGGCTCGTTATGGTCAAGAGGCTATTGCAAGTAGCAACTTCCGTGATGTAGCTCCATATTGTGAAGCTAATGGTATTGAATATATCGGGGTGTTGGACATTCTTTTAATTGCAAAGAGAAAGGGACATTGGGACATAGATCAATGTAATCAGTTTATTATGGATGCAATGAAGGTCAATAATGCCAGATTCCCGGTTAGTAAGATAGAAGATTATAAAACTGAGAAAGACCTTAGTGAGTTTTAAGGCTAAGGTCTCTTCTCTTAAATATTCCGTATATCACCATTACAGCGTAAGGTTTTAACACTTTAAGTATTTACCTTTGCATCCGAATTCTTAAAAATCAGAATTATGGAAATGAAGGTATGCTTCGAAAAGGAGATGTTTTTTTTCGAAAACCTACCTTCAATAGTCTTTAAGACCCTTTCGGTTCCCCTTACAGGGGACAGAAACCTTCCTTACCGTTAAGGAAGGCTCCACTTCTCATCTCGGTCTTCTCCCCCTCAGGGAAGAAGAGGAAAACCGCCCTCCGGTGCTCAGAACCGCTTTGCTATAAGGTTGGCGGACCAAAGCGGTCTGCGCCAAGTTGTGCGGGATGGGACCGCCTGGAGTAGGGCTGACACGTTGCGAGTGTTTGACGACTGGCGCATTGCGTAATTTGCTGATGAGTTGCAGATTTCTTTCCTTCTCTTTGGGGTAAGCCGATGGCTTACGTTTGACTAACAGAAACAGACCGATGTGAACGGGCGTTCATATCGGTCTGTTTGACGTTTATGCCCTTCTTGTCAAAACAGTTTATAGGTGGTGCGGAGCACCTTGAACTCGGTACGGCGGTTCAGCTGGTTGCATATCTCCTGATGATCCTTGGTCTGCTTGAGGATGAATTCCTGGGTGAGCACATCGTCTTCCTTCAGCCATGGATATTTCTCCGTGAGCTTCCTGCGGATTGTCTTCGGGCGTTCCTTGCCATATCCCACAGGGGTAAGGCGATCTTTTTCGATGCCGTGAGCTATGAGGTAATCTACTACCGACTGGGCACGGCGCTGAGACAATCGCTTGTTGTACTCACTGTTGCCTTTGTAATCGCAATGGGCACTCAGTTCGATGGTTACGTGGGAATTCTCTTTCAGCAAGGCTACGAGCTTATCCAGAGCCTGGGTGCTGGCTGGCGTCAGGGTAGCTTTGTCAAAATCATAGAAGATGTTGTCGATGAGTACTGGGGCTGAGATGGAAGCCAGCGGGAACTGGAGCACGTACTCCTTGCTCTCCTTTGCCGAATCTATCCGCAACTCCTCCTTGTGGTTGAGGAATCCCTTGCAGGAAGCCATCACAAGATAATCTACCTCAGGATGGATAGGCAGCGTAAACGAACCGTCACTCTTGACCGGCAGTTTCCTGTAGGTGCCATCGTTGCCTACTACCATCACCTGTGCGGCAGGAAGTTCATAGCCGTCTTTTTCGTAAACCCATCCCTTCATCGTGGTGACAATCTCCGGATTATTGAAAGAATAGATATGGTCGTAGCCGCGGCCATCCTTCCTGTTGGAAGAGAAGAAGCCACGGTTGTGCGGTCCCTCGAAGGTCATTCCGAAATCATCTGCTTCTGAATTGAGGGGATAGCCGGGATGCTCTATCTTATACTGCTGGGTCTTTTCGTCTATTCGGGCAATGTAGATGTCGAGACCGCCCATTCCGATATGGCCGTTACTGCTGAAATAGAGGTCGCCGTTAGGGCGGAAGGTAGGGAACATCTCGTCGCCCGGCGTATTGATGGGGGAACCGAGATTTTCCACACCTCCCAGACCTGAAGGAGTGATGCGCACACGCCAGATATCGTAACCGCCCATTCCGCCCGGCATATCGGAAACGAAATAGAGCCATTCGCCGTCAGGACTGATGGCAGGGTGGGCGTAGGTGCTCAAGGTATCCTGGGTGATTTCCAGCTTCTGAACCTTTCCCCAGGCTGCATCCGAACGGGAAGAGGTGACAATCTGGGCAAATCGGGGAGAGGCTGGATCGGTGACGCATTGGGTGAGATACATCTCCTTGCCATCGGGAGTGAAGCAGCAGGATCCCTCATCATAGTCGGTATTCAGACCAGTGGCGATGGCTTCCGGTCTGCTCCATTTTCCCTTGTCGTCTTTTTCTGAATAGAAGATATCGCCAGCCTTGGTGCCGGTGATTCCGCTGAGTTCATCTCCCTGTGCGTCGTTGCGGGTGGAAGTGAAGTAGATCTGTTCGTATTCATCGCCCAGGAGCATCGGTGAATAATCGGCTCTTCGGGAGGTGAAGACATCCATCTTCTTTACCTGATATCTGCTTCCGCCTTTTTTCCAGCCGGGAGCCATCTGGGCAGATTTCAATCCGTTCTGGGCTAGGATATTGTCGGGCATAGAATCCACGAGGATTTTGAATTCCTTTTCTGCCTGCTTGTATTCGCCGTTTTTCAGGAGCAGACGGGCGTAAGCCAGACGGTCATCGAGTGAAGCCTGGTTATAGCGGATGGCATTGCGGTAAGCATTCACAGCCTTGGGGGTAGCATTGATCTTGTTGTAGCAGCGGGCCATCTTCAAGGCTAGCTTGCCACGGTTTTCACGCTCCTTGGGAGGTGTCTTGGTGTAGGCTTGCTTGAATTGGTCGGCAGCATCATAGTATTCGCCTAAAGAAAGGAACTTCTCTCCTTTCTTCAGGTTCTTATCAATGCCGCAGCTTATCAGAAGAAGGCAGCAGAGGGATGTTATGATTTGATAAAATCTGATATGCTTCATATTGCCTCTATATTCGTGAATTTACATCTGTGAGAATGGCTGGCGGTATTGGCAGCCGGATTTCCAGTTGCTGCAACCATAGGCGGTCTTGCCCTTGATGATGACGCCCTTGCCGCAGAGCGGACATGGCTTGCCTACCATCGGGTCGGCTGGAGTCTGCGCTGCAGAAACCGGCTGTGCTGCTGTATTCTGCGAACCTGCATTTTGTGCAGTAGCTGCATCCTTTTTCTTGGCTGGCGCCTTTTTGGCTGCTGCTTTCTTGGTCGCTGGCTTTTTCTTGAGATCTTCCTCCGTCATGATGGTGACTCTTCGGCTGCTGTTATCCGATAGCACATCGATGACAATCTGGTTAATCTGCTCTTTCAAGCCGTTGATAAACTCTGCCGGATCGTAGGTCTTGTGCTCGATGTCTCGGAGCTTCTTCTCCCAGATACCGGTCAGCTCACAGCTCTTCAGAAGTTCCTCGTGGATGGTATCGATGAGCTCGATACCCGTTGGAGTTGCCATCAGGTTCTTGCGCTGGCGGCGGATGTAGTGGCGCTTGAAGAGGGTCTCGATGATGCCGGCACGGGAAGATGGACGGCCGATGCCGTTCTCCTTCAATGCAGCACGAAGTTCCTCGTCTTCCACGAATTTACCGGCTGTCTCCATTGCACGGAGCAGGGTTGCCTCGGTATAATACTTAGGTGGAGTGGTCCATTTCTCCGTCAGGGTAGGCTGATGGTCGCCCGATTCTCCTTTTGTGAAAGAAGGGAGGGTTCGCTCTTCTACCACTTCCTTCTTGGCGCCGTTTCCGGTTCCATCTCCTGCATTTCCTGCATCGTTTCCGTTGGCGTTATCTGCATCGTCGTCATCGGCATTCTTCGTATCCTTGGCATAGACTACTCGCCAGCCTGGTTCCAGAATCTCCTTACCGCTCACCTTGAACTCTATCTTCTCCGGTTTTGGTCCGTCTTCGTTGATGACTTCGCCCAATACTGTGGTGGTGGAGAATTTACAATCCGGATAGAAGACACTGATGAATCGCTTGGCGATGAGGTCATAGACATTCGCCTCCATATCGGTGAGTCCGGTTGGCGGAACACCGGTTGGGATGATGGCGTGGTGATCGGTCACCTTGCTGTTATCGAATACCTTCTTGCTCTTCGGCAATTTCTTGCCGGTGGCTGCGAGCTGCTGGATGAGCGGGAGGTATTTCTGCTGACTGGCTATCTTTGCCTGGCTCACGCCATTCAGAATCTGCGGACATTTCGGATAGATATCATCTGTCAGGAACTGGGTATCTACACGAGGATAAGTGGTATATTTCTTCTCGTAGAGACTCTGGATGAGCTTCAGCGTGATGTCGGCTGAGTAGGCAAACTTCTTGTTGCAATCTACCTGCAGCGAGGTGAGGTCGTAGAGATGAGGTGGCGCCTCGTTTCCCTTCTTCTTGGTTACATCTGTAACGGTGAAGGGTTTGCCGGCGATGGTGCTGAAAGCCTTCTCGCCTTCCTCCTTGCTGGTAAACTTGCCGCTGGTGGCGGTAAACTGGGTGTCGCGATAGATGGTGGCGAGTACCCAATAAGGTTCGGAAACGAAGTTGTCGATTTCTTTCTGGCGGTTTACGATGAGGGCAAGGGTAGGGGTCTGCACTCGACCGATGCTGAGCACCTGTCGATTCTGACCATATTTCAATGTGTAAAGTCGGGTGGCGTTCATGCCGAGAATCCAGTCGCCGATGGCACGGGAAAGTCCGGCAAGATAGAGCGACTGGTATTCGGTCTGGTCTTTCAGTTCCTGGAAACCCTGCTTGATGGCTTCATCGGTCATGGAAGAAATCCACAGTCTCTTGACGGGGCATTTTGCCTGCGCTTTCTGCATCACCCATCTCTGGATAAGCTCTCCTTCCTGTCCGGCGTCACCGCAGTTGATGATGCTGTCGGCAGCCTGCATCAGTTTTTCGATGGTGGCAAACTGCTTCTTGATGCCTTCATCGTTGATGAGCTTGATGCCGAAGCGCTGTGGAATCATCGGCAATGCCGAAAGGCTCCAATGTTTCCACATTGGAGTATAATCATCTGGTTCCTTCAGCTCACAAAGGTGGCCGAAAGTCCATGTTACTTGGTATCCATTACCTTCCATATAACCGTCGCGTGCCGTGGTTGCCCCGATGATTCGGGCGATATCCTTAGCCACACTCGGTTTCTCTGCTATACAAACTATCATTCTTTATTCTTATTTCTGTTTGCAAAGGTACAATAAAATAATGAGATAGCCATCATTTCGGCTTCTTTTTCTCATGGCAGAGAATAAAAAAGCCCCGTAAGGCTTGAACCTTACAGGGCGTATTTCATATAAATCTGCGTGCGAATTTACTCGTACTCCTGCCAGCTCTTAATCTGCAGCTGATCCTGGCTCAAGGTGCAGAATGCCTCGATGAAGGCGGAAGCAAGACGGGCATTGGTGAACAGAGGGATGTTGTGGTCGATGGCACCACGACGGATTCTGTAACCATTGGTGAGCTCACGCTTGGTGTGATTCTTAGGGATGTTGACGATGAGGTCGAACTTGTGATCGGCAATCATCTCCATCACGTTAGGAATATCCTTGTGGTCCTCATCAGGCCATCCTACGGCAGTAGCCTTCACGTTGTTCTCGTTCAGGAACTTCGCTGTACCGGCAGTAGCATAGATGGTGTAACCGTTCTTCACCAGCGCCTGGGCAGCATCGAGCAGAGAAGCCTTCTCCTTCGCACCACCGCTTGAAAGCATGATGCCCTTCTCCTTTGAAGGAATCTTGTAGCCAGTGGCAATCAATGAGTTGAGCAATGCCTCCTCGAATGTATCACCCATACAACCTACCTCACCGGTAGAACTCATATCCACACCCAATACTGGGTCGGCGTTCTGCAAACGGGCGAATGAGAACTGTGAAGCCTTTACACCCATGCGGTCGATATCGAAGGCAGACTTGTCTGGCTTCTGATATGGAGCATCGAGCATGATGCGGGTAGCTGTCTCGATGAAGTTGCGCTTCAAAACCTTGCTCACGAATGGGAACGAACGGGATGCACGGAGGTTACACTCAATCACCTTCACATCGCGACCCTTAGCCAGGTACTGGATATTGAAAGGACCCGAGATGTTGAGCTCCTTGGCGATGGCACGTGAAATCTTCTTGATCTGGCGGGCTGTAGCGAAGGAAATCTGCTGAGCAGGGAAGGTCATGGTAGCGTCACCAGAGTGAACACCCGCATACTCTACGTGCTCTGAAATACCATACTCTACAATCTCACCATTCTGAGCCACACCGTCGAACTCAATCTCGTTGGTCTCTGTCATAAACTGAGAGATAACCACTGGGTACTCCTTGGAAACCTCAGAAGCTGCCTCCAGGAAGCGACGCAACTCATCATCATCGTGGCAAACGTTCATGGCTGCACCGGAAAGAACGTATGATGGACGAACGAGCACAGGATAGCCTACCTCGTCGATGAACTTCTGCACATCCTCCATAGAGGTGAGGGCGCTCCACTTAGGCTGGTCGATGCCCAGCTTATCGAGCATGGCAGAGAACTTACCGCGGTTCTCGGCACGGTCGATGTTGACAGGAGAAGTACCCAGGATTGGCACAGACTGGCGATGGAGCTTCATAGCCAGGTTGTTTGGAATCTGACCACCTACAGAAACAATCACACCACGTGGTGACTCCAGGTCGATGACATCGAGTACACGCTCGAATGAAAGCTCATCGAAGTAGAGACGGTCGCACATATCGTAGTCGGTAGATACGGTCTCCGGATTGTAGTTGATCATGATTGACTTGTACCCCAACTTGCGGGCTGTGTTGATGGCGTTTACTGAACACCAGTCGAACTCTACGGAAGAACCGATGCGGTAAGCACCCGAACCGAGAACGATGACAGACTTCTCGTTCTTGTAGTAGTTGATGTCGTAACCCTCTACAGCGTAAGTCATATAGAGATAGTTGGTGAGGTCAGGATGCTCGCTAGCCACAGTAGGGATGCGCTTTACAGCAGGCAGAATGTTCTGCTTCTTACGCAGAGCACGAACTGCGAGCACCTCCTTCTCCATATTGGTATTCTGGGTCTTCAATACGAAGCGGCCAATCTGGAAGTCAGAGAAGCCCAATACCTTAGCCTCGCGCAATACCTCAGCAGGAATCTCCTCCAAAGTATTATATTCAGAAAGCTTGTGCTTGTAATCTACGATATTCTTCATGCGCTCGATGAACCAAGGGTCAATCTTGGTCAACTCCTCGATGCGCTCGATGGTATAGCCTTCCTCCAAAGCCTGGGCAATGGCGAAGATGCGGAGGTCGGTAGGGTTGGAAAGCTCCTCATCCAGGTTATCGAACTTGGTGTGGTCGTTTCCTACGAAACCGTGCATTCCCTGACCAATCATACGGAGACCCTTTTGGAGCATCTCCTCGAAAGAGCGGCCGATAGACATGATTTCGCCTACTGACTTCATGGAAGAACCAATCTTGCGGCTTACACCGGCAAACTTGGTAAGGTCCCAACGAGGAATCTTACAGATCATATAGTCGAGTGATGGAGCTACATAAGCTGAGTTAGGAGTACCCATCTCGCCAATCTGGTCGAGCGTATAACCGAGGGCAATCTTAGCTGCAACGAAGGCGAGCGGATAACCTGTAGCCTTAGATGCAAGGGCAGAAGAACGGCTCAAGCGAGCGTTGATCTCGATGATACGGTAGTCGTTGGTCTCAGCATTGAAAGCATACTGGATGTTGCACTCACCCACGATGTTGAGGTGACGAACGCACTTCACGGCGATGTCCTGCAACATCTTCACCTGCTCATCGGTAAGAGAACAGGTAGGAGCTACTACGATAGACTCACCTGTATGGATACCCAGTGGGTCGAAGTTTTCCATAGAGGCAACGGTGAAGCAACGGTCGTTCGCATCACGGATGCACTCGAACTCAATCTCCTTCCATCCCTTCAGGCTCTCCTCAACGAGTACTTGAGGTGCAAAAGTGAAGGCAGATTCAGCAATCTCCTTGAACTCCTCTTCAGTCTTGCAGACACCAGAACCGAGACCACCCAGCGCATAGGCAGAACGGATCATGATAGGGTAGCCGATGTTGCGTGCCGCAGCCACAGCCTCCTCCATGTTCTCGCAAGCGTGGCTTACTGGAACCTTGAGGTCAACCTTGTTAAGCTCTTTCACGAAGAGGTCACGGTCTTCTGTGTTCATGATAGCCTCTACAGAGGTACCCAGCACATCCACACCGTACTCCTTGAGCACACCGTTGAGGTAAAGTTCTGTACCAACGTTCAAACCCGTCTGTCCACCCCAAGCGAGCATAATGCCGTCAGGGCGCTCCTTCTTGATGATTTCAGTTACAAAAAAAGGTGTCACCGGCAAGAAATAAACCCTGTCAGCAATACCTTCACTAGTCTGAATTGTAGCAACATTTGGATTGATAAGGACGGAACTAATACCCTCCTCACGCAAAGCCTTGAGAGCCTGCGAACCGGAATAGTCAAACTCACCTGCCTGGCCGATCTTCAACGCACCGGAACCCAGAACTAGGACTTTCTTAAGCTGTTTCTTCATCTTTATATAACTATAAGTTTATTCTTAAATCATTAAAAGTCTCTTCTGAAAATGTCTTGTTTAGTATCTATTTAGTTTCTTGTGGGATTACTAGGGTAGATACACTATTTCGGGCAGCAAAGATACGTTAAATATCTGAATCATCCAAATTTTCTGCCATTCTTTACAGTTAAATAACATCAATTATTTAAATTTCCTTTCGGGATTGTCTCATTTCTGCTATTTTTTTGTTACTTTTGCAGCGCCTACAGAAATGTAGTAGAATGTTTCGAGATAATAAAACAATAGCTAACAAGAGTATATAAAACAATGAAAGTCGGATTATTCGTCCCTTGTTATGTGGATGCTTTATACCCTGAAGCGGGTGTGGCTACATACAAGTTATTAAAGCACTACGGACTGGATGTTGACTATCCCGAGAAGCAGACTTGCTGCGGTCAGCCGATGGCTAACGCAGGTTTTCAGGACAAGTCGGAGAAGGTCATAGAGACATTTGATGAGCTGTTTAAGGATTACGATTACATCGTAGCTCCTTCAGCTTCATGTGCCGCTTACGTTAAGGTGTATTACCCTAAGATTCTGGAGGGTAAGCACGAGTGTATTTCATCAAAGAAGATCATGGATGTTGTGGAGTTCCTTCACGATGTACTGAAGGTGGATCATGTGCCGGGCAAATTCCCACACGTGGTGAGTGTGCACAACAGTTGCCATGGTGTGCGAGAACTGGGCTTGTCATCGCCATCTGAACGTCACATCAAACCATTCAACAAGATTATCGATCTGTTGGATATGGTGGAAGGCATTACCGTCCACGAGCCGGAGCGCAAGGATGAGTGCTGCGGATTCGGCGGTATGTTCTCTATTGAGGAACCTGCCGTTTCTACCCGAATGGGCGAGGATAAGATCAAGCGCCACATGGCTACGGGTGCCGAATATGTCACCGGACCGGATTCTTCCTGTCTGATGCACATGGCTGGAATCGCCAAGAAGGAGAAGATGCCGATCAAGTTTATCCATGTTGTTCAAATTTTAGCTGCAGGACTATGAGTACAGAACATTCCAAGAGAGCTGCGAAGTTTACGCAGAATGTAGAGAAGACCACCTGGCACGATGCTACCTTCTGGTCTGTTCGTCAGAAGAGAGATAAGATGGCGCAGGGACTTCCTGAGTGGGAGGATCTCCGCGAGCATGCGTCTGAAATCAAGATGCACACCATCACCCACCTTGCCGATTACCTCGATATGTTTTCCAAGAACCTGGAGAGCCGTGGGGTGAAGGTGCACTGGGCGAAGGATGCGCAGGAATTCAATGAGATTGTGCTCGGAATCCTGAAGGATCATAACGTGAAGAAGATGGTGAAGTCGAAGTCGATGCTCACCGAGGAGTGCGAGATGAATCCGTATCTGGAGAAGCACGGAATCGATGTGGTAGAGACCGACCTGGGTGAGCGCATCATCCAGCTCTTGGGTCAGAAGCCAAGCCATATCGTGATGCCTGCCATCCACCTGAAGCGTGAGGAAGTGGGAAAGATGTTCGAGGAGAAGGGAATCTCCAAGGAAATCGGAAACTACGATCCTACTTATCTGACCCGCTGCGCCCGTCATCATCTCCGCGACCAGTTTATGGAAGCTGGAGCAGGTATGACCGGCTGCAACTTCGGTGTGGCTGCCACGGGCGATTGCGTGGTCTGCACCAACGAGGGTAATGCCGATATGACCACTTCCATGCCTAAACTCCACATCGTGGCGATGGGTATTGAGAAGCTGGTTCCTGATTATAAGTCATTGGCTGTATTCCAGCGCCTGCTCTGCCGCTGCGGAACGGGTCAGCCTACCACCGCCTTTACCTCTCATTTCCGCCAGGCTCGTCCGGGTGCCGAGATGCATGTGGTTCTGGTGGATAATGGCAGAAGCGATATTCTTGCCGACAAGGACCACTGGCAGACCTTGAAGTGCATGCGCTGCGGAGCCTGCATGAACACCTGTCCGGTTTATCGCCGTTCGGGCGGATATAGCTACACCTATTTCATTCCGGGTCCTGTCGGTGTGAATCTGGGTATGCTGAAGAATCCTCAGAAGTACAGCGACAATGTTTCGGCATGTACCTTGTGCTTGTCTTGCGACAATGTCTGCCCTTCCAAGGTGGGTCCTGGTTCTCAGATTTACGCTTGGCGCCAGAGTCTGGAGAGATTGGGCAAGGCTAATCCTGTGAAGAGAGCGATGTCGAATGGTATGAAGTATCTCTTCGACCGTCCTGCGCTCTACACCACAGCCTTGAAGTTTGCGCCACTCGCCAATCTGATTCCTGAGTGCTGCACGCACTTTAGCAACTGGAATGCGTGGGGTATCGGTCACGCTATGCCTGAGTTTGCCAAGAAGAGTTTCCATCAGCTTTGGAAAGAAGGAAAGGTGAAGTAGTGGCTAATCATAAAGTTCAAAGTTCAAAGTTCAAATTTCAATGTTAAAAGAAGATTTCCTGAACAAGTTGCGTAAGAATACGCACGTTCAATTCGATATGCCTGCCGTAGATGTCAAGGGAATCCAGTATGAGGATACCTTGAAGCAGTTTATTGAGATGACTGAGTCTGTGGGTGGACACGTGATAGAGGCTGAGGAAGGCGAGAGCCTGGATGAGCTGGTGAAGAAGGCTTATCCGGAGGCAAAGGTCTTTGCTTCCAACCTGCCTGAGATTACCATCGCGCAGAAGAATCCTGATACCGTGGCTGAAGCCAACGACCTGAATGGTACCGATGTGGGTATTGTACGTGGAGAAGTGGGTGTTGCTGAGAACGGCTGCGTCTGGATTCCTCAGACCATGAAGGAGAAGGCGGTGCTTTTCATCTCCGAATATCTCGTGATTTTCCTTCAGAAAGATAAGGTTGTTAACAATATGCATGAGGCTTATGCCCGTATCGAGATGGATCCGAAGTATAATTTCGGTATTTTCATCAGCGGTCCTTCCAAGACTGCCGATATCGAGCAGGCATTGGTTATGGGTGCGCAAGCTGCCCGTGGTGTGACAGTTGTACTGTATTAAAAAATGGGCTGTTAACTGTTAACCTGTTAACTCCTATAATATAAATCCCGAAGTTCCGCCTTTGTGAACTTCGGGATTTACTTTTCTAAATTATACTGTCCATTCATAGGTGTCGTAAACCACGCCTCTTCCTCCGTAACCTTCCTTGTGGGCGATGAGACCCTCGTTGATCCAGGCTCCCTGCTGTTCCGTAGAACTGCCGAAATCCAGGTAAGGATAATCGGGGTAATCATGATACATAATCTGTTCGTAGATTGCCTCCATGGCTCCGAATTCCTTGCCCTCATCGTTGGTAGAACTGTATTGTCCATGTACCACTTGCTGGGTAATATAAAAGGTGAGTCCTCCTATGATGTGACCGTTGCGATAAGCATTATATTGGATGATATTCTCTGGGAAGCGACTCTTCAGAAGTTCCATTTCCTGAAGCGTGTGAACCGGTTTGGCACCAAATCGCTTTTCCAGGTTCTCATTCAATACCTCCCAGAATTCCGTCAGACTTGCATCTCTCACTACGGTCACTCCATTCTGATGAGCCTTTCTCAATCGGCGCAGGTGGTCTTTTCGCCAGCGCAACTTCTGCTGCATGAAGATGGTGGTGCCGATATTGCGGAGTGAAAGATGAGCCTTGCATTTCCAGAAGATGGCATAGAGATCTTCTTCTGAAGGATGAAGATGATAGATCCAGGGAATAGGACGATATTCCACCTTCTCGAAACCCTGAAGACGCAGATAGACATTCAGTTCCTCAAAGAGTTGGCAGACATCTGAAATCGTGACGTGGATGTTCATAATCAGTCCGCCGTAGGTGAGTCCGAAATGCGAGCAGAGAGTCTTGTTCACCTGATGGGCTGGCAGGATGGAATGGAGCTTTGCCTTCTTGAAGAACAGGAGAGAATAGTCCTTGAACCTATCGGAATGGTAATCCATATAGTTGCGGTAAAAGAGAAACGTTGCGTTTCGGGCTTTTGCCACATACGCATCCCATTGCTGGCGATATTCGGGGGTGTATTTGATGATTTCAAACATGATGTCTTGCGTATTTGAGAAACTCGTCGTAATCATAGATATAATCTGCTTCATCGTATAATTCCGAAGCCAGGACCAGACAGACCGAACCGGCTGAGAAATCCTCCAGGGTTCGCCAGATGCCCGTGTTGACGAGTAATCCCTGGTCGGGGCGGTTGAGAAGATAGGATTGCTTCCGGTTTCCATCATCGAGCGTAACCGTGAAAGAACCGCTGGCAGCGATGATCACTTCCATGCATTCCTTATGGGCGTGACCTCCACGGGCTGCACCCTCCGGAATATCGTAGGTCCAGTAAGTGCGCCTGATGTGGAAGGGCACATCCTTGAAATCCTCCACCTTGGTATGGAAGCCTTCAGATTGATGCGTGTTCTGGAAACGGATGATTTTTCCTATTTCTTTCATGAATCTTACTTCTTCATATATGGGTCGGTGCCCAGAACGGTCTTGGCAAGGCGCTTTGCCTTGTCGCGGAGCGCATTCAGGTCTTCGCCCTTCTCTCCGTAGCAGAGAACGACACCCATGCGGCGACCTATGTGAGCCTCTGGCTTGCCGAAGATGCGGATGCGGGTATGATCCTCTTTCAATGCATCGAGCATGTTGTAGTTTAATGGCTCTGTGCTTTCCTTTGGAGAGAGGATGACGGCTGAACAGCCTACGTGCTCCAGATGGATTCCGGCGATAGGCAAGCCCATTACGGCACGGAAGTGAAGCTCAAACTCGCTCAGGTTGGTGGTGTGACCGAGAGTTACCATACCCGTATCGTGTGGACGAGGACTCAATTCAGAGAAGATGACCTCACCCTGCTTGCTCAGGAAGAACTCTACGCCCCAGAGGCCGGCACCGGTCAGCGCCTTGGTTACTTCGCCGGCAATGTGCTCAGCCTTCTTCAAAGCTTCCTCAGGGAGATGGAATGGCTGCCAACTCTCGCGGTAGTCGCCGCCCTTCTGTACGTGGCCGATAGGTGGACAGAAGAGGGTAGGACCATCCTTCTGGGTTACGGTGAGGAGGGTGAACTCTGAATCGAAGTCGATGAATTCCTCGATGATCACTTCCTTCACGTCGCCGCGACCTTCTTCCATCGCCTCCTTGTAAGCCTCCTTCAGCTCATCGTCGTTGTGAACATAGCTCTGACCATGACCGCTGGAACTCATCAGTGGCTTTACTACGCATGGGAAACCAATCTCATCGGCAGCGTTCTTGAACTCCTCGAAAGTCTTGGCGTAGAAATACTTGGCTGTGCGCAGACCCAGTTCCTTGGCAGCCAGGTCGCGGATGGCACGGCGGTTCATGGTGTAGTTCACGGCACGAGCCGAAGGCACAATCTGAATGCCCTCCTTCTCGAAGTCGAAGAGGCGCTCTGTGCGGATCGCTTCAATCTCAGGCACGATGATGTCTGGGTGATGTTTCTCAACCACAGCGGTCAATGCGTCGCCATCGAGCATTGAGAACACTTCTCGCTCGTCGGCAACCTGCATGGCTGGTGCATTGTCGTACTTGTCGCAAGCGATGACGTACTGTCCTGCGCGCTTTGCGGCGATGGTAAACTCCTTGCCCAGTTCGCCTGAGCCCAAAAGCATAATCTTCTTCATGATTATATTATAAGTTAAATTTCTTTCTGATAAATTCTGCGATAAATTTCTCTGTCTCCTCGATTCCCAGATGGCTGCTGTTGATGCAGAGGTCGTAGCTTTCGCTGTGGCCCCACTTCTTGCCGGTATAGTAATCGTAGTAAGAGGCGCGCTGCTCCTCGTGGCTTTCGATGAACTTGCGGGCGGTGGCTCTGTCGATGTTCTTTCGCGTGCATACAGCCTTGATGCGGTCATCAAGATTGGCGGTGATGAAGATATTGATCACATTCTTGTAATCGCGCAGCACATAGTCGGCGGTTCTACCCACAAACACGCAGTTGCCCTGGTCGGCAGCCTTCTTGATGGCGTCGCTCTGGAACTTGTACAGGCCTTCCTGCGAGAAGTCGTTGTGATAGAAGTTGTTGTCGCTCAGGAAAGGCAGATGAGTGTGGAAGAGAGACTTGAAGAATCCCTTCTGCTCATCGTTCTGCTCGAAGAATTTCTCCGAGAATCCGCTCTCCTTGGCTGCAAGGTTCAGCAGTTCCCGGTCGTAGCACTTGCAACCGAAATCCTTCGCCAGTCTCTCGGCGATGATATGGCCGCCGCTTCCTATCTGGCGACCTACGTTTATGATAATCTTTTCCATTTACTTTGAACTTTGAGATTTGAACATTGAACTTTATGATTAGCTTTGAATGCCGTTGGATTGGCTTTCCCTTCGGCCGCCGAACGCTGTTTCTTCACTCTTCATTCTTCGTTCTTCACTTTCTTTATGTTGTTTCTTCAACTTGTTCATGTACCATGACATCACGACTGCTGCAATGAGGGCTGCCGAGAAGTCGGAGATAGGCATACTGTACCATACGCCATCAATATCCCATATCATCGGCAGGAAACCCAGGAGCGGCAGAAGGATGAGCAACTGTCTCGACAGCGAGAGGAAGATGCTGATCTTCACCTTTCCGATACACTGGAAGAAGTTCGTGATCACCATCTGGAATCCGATGACCGGGAAGCAGAACATCACCACTCTGATTGCCTTGATGCCCAGGTCTATCAGCGTTTTATCCGTAGTAAACAGTCGTGCGCAGTAGTAAGGCAGGAACATTGCTATCAGCCATCCTGCCACCATGATGGCAGTGGCGGCGATGATGCTCAGGTTCAAAACGCGCATCAATCTGTCCAGCTTCTGGGCGCCATAGTTGTAGCCGGCAATAGGCTGCATTCCCTGGTTTACTCCGAACACGAACATCACGAACACCATCGCAATACCGTTGGCTATTCCGTAGGCACCCACGGAGAGGTCTCCTCCGAATTTCACCAGCTGGTTGTTGATGAAGATGACGATGATGCAGGCGCACACGTTCATCAGAAAGGGCGAAATGCCGATGGCTAGGATTTTGTCCACGAGTTTCTTCTTCAGTTTATAGATGCCTTTCTTGAAGTGGAGCAGCTCGTTTTTGTTGCTGAAGAGCTTGAACTGCCAGCACAGTGCCATCAGCTGCGAAAGGATGGTGGCGATGGCGGCTCCCTGTATTCCCCATTTGAAGACGAGGATGAAGAGCGCGTCCAATATCACGTTCATCACCACTGTGAAGATGGTGGCGTACATCGCCTGCTTGGGCTTGCTCGCCACCCTGAGCAGGGAGTTCATGCCGAAATACATGTGGCTCACCACATTGCCCAGCAGGATGATGACCATATACTCATGAGCATAGGTGAGCGTCTGGTCGCTGGCTCCGAAGAACCTCAGGATAGGGTCGAGGAAGAGCAGACAGATGATGCTCAATCCGATACCGATGATGAGGTTCAGGGAAATCGTGTTACCCAGAATGTTCTGCGCTGTGGCATAATCTTTTTGTCCCAACTTCACGCTGATGGCTGTAGATGCTCCTACGCCCACACCGGCTCCGAAGGCGGCAGTGAGGTTCATGAAGGGGAAGGTGATGGCGAGACCTGAGATGGCCATGGCTCCCACACCCTGACCGATGAATACACGGTCAACAATGTTGTAGAGCGAAGAGGCTGTCATCGCAATCATCGCTGGCAGGGCGTACTGAACGAGCAGTTTGCCCACCGGCTTCGTACCTAATTCTAATGTTGCTTGTTTATTTTCCATTTATAACTGTTTTTGCCTCATAGACCATCGCACTGCTCCTTTCAGAAAGCAACTGCGGCGGCTACTTGTCTGCAAAAGTACAAAAAATATCTGATACCTTATTATATATATAAGAAAAACTTGCATTTCCTGATAAAAACTTCCCTTTTCTTTTGGCATTCTCGTACAAAAACTGTACTTTTGCAGCTTAGTATAAACAATAACCATCTGATTAGGCAACAGCAGTCAGACGAGAAATTAACAATATAACAATCGTACTACCGATAAATGATGAAAAGATATTTGATGCTTTATGCATTCATTCTGTCCACCTTGATATTGTTGGCTCACGATGACAAGGTAACCAGCTTCGAGCAGTTAGCCCAAGCTGAAAACACTGAGCACGAGATGCGGTTTCCCCGCATTATGGAGACTGATATGGTGTCTTTCCCAGGTGGAAAATGCCAGATGTATCGTCTTTACCTCAAGGATAAAGACCTAGACCATACGCCCTTTTCGGTGAACCGCCCTTCGGAATACCTCTCCCAGCGCTCCATCGACCGACGTAAGCGCCAGGGCATTCCTGTAGATCTGACCGACCTTCCCGTGGCTCCGGCTTACGAAAAGCTGGTAGCTGAGACAGGCATCGAGATCGTAGGGAAGAGCAAGTGGAACAATACGCTGCTGATCCGCATCCACAAGGACAAGGAGCTTCGCAAGCTGGAAGGGCTGGAGTTCATCACCAAGATGAAGAAGGTGTTCGAGGCTCCCGATTCCGTAAGTCAGAGAATGCGCTCGAATGTGCGCAAGGGACTGAACGAGTGGAGCCAGGGCGATGGATTCTATGGTGCTGCTGATGCTCAGCTGAAGTCGCTGAACGGCAAAAGGCTCCACAAGATAGGCTATAGCGGCAAGGGGATGATGATAGCCGTTTTCGACGGCGGATTCATGAATGTGGATAAGATTCCTGCCCTGCACAACATCAAGCTGGCGGGTGTGAAGGATTTCGTGGTTCCTGAATCCAAGAATGTATTTGGAGAGATGGAACATGGCACGATGGTGCTCTCTACGATGGCTGCCAATGCGCCCGATTTCTATGTGGGTGTGGCTCCCGAGGCGCAGTATCTGCTGATAAGATGCGAGGATGAACGCACCGAGAGTCTTGCCGAGGAGGATTACTGGGCGAGTGCTGCCGAATATGCTGACAGCTGTGGCGTGGACGTCATCAATTCTTCGCTCGGCTATCATGGCTTCGATGATTCCTCGATGGATCATCACTATTATGAGCAGGATGGCAAGACCGCCCTCATCTCCCGAACCGCATCGATGTGTGCCGACAAGGGAATCGTATGCGTGAACTCTGCCGGAAACGACGGTATGGGTTCCTGGAAGAAAATCAATTTCCCTGCCGATGCCAAGGATATCCTCACGGTGGGAAGCATCAATGAACATGGCGTGAATGCTGCCTTCAGTGCCGTAGGACCTACGGCGGATGGCAGAATCAAGCCTGATGTGATGGCCTTCGGAAGTCCTACCTGCGTGATTACGGGCAGGGGAAGCATCATCAATGATAACGGAACTTCGTTCTCCTCGCCGCTGGTAGCGGGTATGGTGGCTTGCCTCTGGCAGGCGCTGCCTGGCAAGACTGCCAAGCAGATCATCAAGCTCGTAAAACTGGCAGGCAATAATCAGCAGCATCCCGATAATGTCTTCGGATACGGTGTGTCTGATTTTTGGAAAGCTTATCAGACGGGGAAAGCGATTAAGTAAACTTGGAACTTTGAACTTGGAACTTTGAACTTTATGATTAGCTTTGCTGCTATATGATAGGGGAAGTTCCAGGGCTAAGTACCAAGTAATAGTATTCATAAAGTTCAAAGTTCCAAGTTCAATGTTCAATGTAAAAAGATTATCTCTATATGAATTAAACTCGATAGTCAGCGAAATCATTTCGATGTCCTTACCCGACAGCTATTGGGTGGAAGCTGAACTCTCGGAGGCTCGCGAGGGCTATGGCGGCCACTGCTATCTGGAACTCATCCAGAAGGATGAACGCTCCAATACGCCGATAGCCAAGGCGCATGCTGCCTGCTGGCGCAACCGCTGGATGCTCATCAAGCCGAATTTCGAGCGCATTACGGGGCAGCGCATCCATGCCGGCATGAAGGTGCTGCTCAAGGTTCACGCCCAGTTCCATGAGAACTATGGTTTCTCTTGGATCGTAGATGACATCGACCCCAACTATACGATGGGCGATATGGCTCGCAAGAGACTGGAAATCATTAATACGCTGAAGGCTGAGGGGGTCTTCGAGCTCCAGAAAGAGCTGGTGCTTCCGATGTTCTGCCAGCGCATCGCCGTGATTTCGAGTGCCACTGCTGCCGGCTATGGCGATTTCTGCAATCAGCTTGCCGATAACGAATACGGTTTGCAGTTCACCACCCGCCTCTTTCCTGCTACGATGCAGGGCGAGGGAGTGGAGCAGAGCATCATCGCGGCACTGGACAGCATCAATGCCGAATATGAGGAGTTTGACTGCGTGGTCATCATCCGTGGCGGTGGTGCTACCAGCGACCTTTCCGGTTTCGACACCCTGGCGCTTGCCGAGAATGTGGCTAACTTTCCGTTGCCTATCATCACGGGTATCGGACACGAGAGAGACGAAAGCGTATTGGATATGATTTCCTTCCAGCGTGTGAAGACGCCGACTGCCGCTGCCGCCTTCCTCATCAATCATCTCGCCGAGGTTTATGCCCGGGTGATGGATGCGCAGGAAACCATCATGCAGAACGTGAAGCACCGGTTGCAGGTGGAGAAGATGAGGCTCGAAAGATTGAGCAGCACCATCCCCGTACAGTTCTCGCTGGTGAAGACGAAGCAGGGGGCGTATCTCGACCGTCTGATGACTCGCATTACGTCGAATCTGCAGTCGAAGGTATCGAATGCGCAGCGCCGTTTAGAGATTCTCTCGCAGAATATCCAGCCGGTAGTGGAGCGGAAGATGCTCAATGAGGGTCATCGTCTGCAGCTTCTCCAGCAGCGCATCCAGGCGCAGGATCCGGATCTGCTGCTGAAACGTGGCTACAGCATCACGCTGAAAGATGGCAAGAGCATCCGTTCTGCCTCGCAGTTGAAGGCTGGCGACATCATCGAAACGAGATTCGCAGAGGGCTATGTGAAGTCGGAAGTACAGAATATCCACTGTTAACTGTTAACTCTGTTAACTCCAAACAAAATAAAATTATGGCAAAAGAAGAAATGAAATATGAGCAAGCCGTAAGAGAGCTTGAGCAGATTGTAGAAAGAATGGAGAATGATGAACTGGATATCGACCAGCTCTCCGAGCAGTTGAAGCGTGCCAAAACCTTGGTGAAGCTCTGCAAGGACAAACTCACCAAGACGGATGAGGAAATCAGAAAGCTCCTCAGCGAGGATTGATGCTCCCGCTTGTTTCGGCGGATTTCAAATCCGCAAATAAATAGGTCGAGCCTTTTTTGTCTGCGGATTTCAAATCCGCAGGAACGCCTACGGTTGATTTTCCCCTTTCTGTTTCGGCGGATTTGCAATCCGCCGCCGTACAGGTAACTATTGCGGATTTGCAATCCGCTAAAAGGATCGGTGCAAGAACGAAAAAGAACCCATAAAATGGCAAAATAATGCCTCAAAATGGCAGAAATGCGTAAAATAATAACGTTTCTACTAAATTTATTGCAAAATAGTTGCAGATTAATAGAATATTTTGTACTTTTGCATTCAAAATATTAGTAGAACATTAAAAATATAGATGTTATGAAAGACTTAGATTGGTCTAATTTGTCATTTGGCTATCGCCAGACTGACTACAATGTTCGCTGTTACTATCGCGACGGCAAATGGGGCGAAATAGAAGTTTGCTCTGATGAGTATTTGAAATTACACATGGCTGCCACCTGTCTGCACTATGGTCAGGAGGCATTCGAGGGCCTGAAGGCTTATCGTTGCCCAGACGGCAAGGTGCGCGTGTTCCGTATGGACGAGAACGCTGCCCGCCTGCAGAGCACATGCCGTGGTATCCTGATGCCAGAGGTGCCAACAGAGTTGTTCGAGGAGATGGTGAAGAAGGTGGTTCGCCTCAACCAGGAGTGGATTCCTACCTACGAGAGCGGTGCTACACTCTACATCCGTCCGCTGCTCATCGGTACAAGCCCTCAGGTGGGTGTGCATCCTTCTAAGGAGTATTGCTTCCTCATCTTCGTAACCCCAGTGGGTCCATACTTCAAGGGTGGATTCTCTACCAACCCATACGTTATCATTCGTGATTTCGACCGCTCTGCTCCTCTCGGAACAGGTATCTATAAGGTAGGTGGTAACTACGCTGCTTCCCTCAGAGCCAACCATATCGCTCACGAGAAGGGTTATGCTTGCGAGTTCTATCTCGATGCCAAGGAGAAGAAATACATGGATGAGTGTGGTGCTGCCAACTTCTTCGGTATCAAGAACAATACATACGTTACTCCTAAGAGTACCTCTATCCTCCCATCTATCACCAACAAGAGCTTGATGCAGTTGGCTGAGGATCTCGGTATGAAGGTAGAGCGCCGTCAGATTCCTGAGGATGAGTTGGATACATTCGAGGAGGCTGGTGCTTGCGGTACTGCTGCCGTTATCAGCCCTATCAGCTACATCGACGACCTGGATACTGGCAAGCGTTACAACTTCGGCGAGAAGCCAGGTCCTGTCTCTAAGCACCTGTATGATACTCTCCGTGGCATTCAGTATGGTACTGTAGAGGACAAGCACGGTTGGACAACCGTAGTTATTGAGTAAAAACCAATAAGAGATAATATTAAGTTCAGAGCACTTTGAGGAGCTTTCGCTCCTTGAAGTGCTTTTTTGTTTGACTAGCATGTGTGTTGTCTAATGGGTGCAAGTCCCTAACGAGC
>OICE01000143.1_pt1 | contig 26102 bp, 20 predicted proteins | sample 1581171 | NCBI WGS metagenome assembly OICE01 (sample SAMEA3882545, study PRJEB24775) | human gut metagenome | biome: human-associated habitat; feature: intestine environment; material: feces | place: Netherlands | collected 2009/2010 | reverse complement strand
AGACCGTTCGGAGCGGTGATGTGGATGCCGTCCTTGTGTTCCTTGTCGACGTTCGCGCCGAGCTTGCGCAGGGTTTCCAGATGGAAGTCAATCGGACGACCGCCGATGTTGCAGCCGCCGAGCGCCGGAATGAACGCTTCGCCCAGACGGTGCAGCAGCGGGCCGGAGAACAGAATCGGAATGCGGGACGAGCCGGACAGCGTGTCCACGTCGGCCACGTCGGCGAGTTGCACGTTGGTGGCGTCGATCGTCACCACGCCGTTCGCGCCGTCCACGGTCACGTCCACGCCGTGCAGGCGCAGCAGGTCGGACACCACGTGCACGTCGCGGATTTCCGGAACGTTCTTCAGCACGGATGTGCCCGGGGCCAGCAATGCGGCGACCATGGCCTTGCTTACGAAGTTCTTCGCGCCACGCACCTTGATGGTGCCGTTCAACGGCTTGCCGCCTTCGACGTGCAGAATGTCGTTCTTATTGTCAGACACGCTCAACCTCTTTCGATTCCCTTTTGGATCAAGCTCAAAAAACACTGCTGCTTAGTTTGCCATAAGGCATGTAGCATGTTCGCGGAAAACGGAATTCAGCGCAGTGTCTCCTTAATTTCGCGCGCGAGATTCGCATCCCACATGGCTCCGGTGGCGCTCATCACGGCGTTCGCGCCAGCCTCACGGTACGCCTTGTAGTCGTCAGGACGGATCACGCCGCCCACGCCCACGATGGCGAAGTCGAAGCCGAGTTTTTCACGGATGGCGGCGAGCCTGCCGACCATGTCGAGACCGGCGCCACGAATGGCGTTGCCGCACACGCCGGAACGGTCACGTCCGACTCCCGGCAGCGCCTGGTTGCCGTTCGCGTCCACCAGGCGCGCGGAAATCGTGTTGATGGTGGAGAAGCCTTGCACGGTGCCATGTCCGACGGTTTCCCTGACCATGGTTTCCAGGTCGGTGTCGTTGGGAATGTAGGCGAGTTTCACGATGAGCGGGCGATCGCCGATTTCGTTTTTCACGGCTTCCGTGATTTCCCCCACCAGATGCGGGTCGTGGCACAGCAGGCGATTGTGACCTTCGTTGGGGCAGCTGGTGTTCATTTCCATCAGTCCGGCTCCGGTTTCCGTAACCAGATGCGCGGTGGTGACATGGTCGGCGATGTACGCCTTGCGGTCCATGCCGTCCACGCGGGAACCTTGGAAGCTGGGCACGAGCAGCTGCCCGTCGCCGGCGGCGGCGATCGCCTTCTTCATGTCCGGCTGCCATTCGTCGGGGTCACGCGACGGCACGCCGAAACTGTTGGAGATCGAAATCGGAAGCTCATATCGGGTGTCGGCAAGCACGCCTTCATCCAGTTCGGCGCTGCCGGGAACCAGCGACCCGTCTGCGTTCTTCGGATGCACGGCGAGCACGTTCGGGAAGGCGTTGCAACCCCACGCGCGGGAGCGGACCGTCTTGTACACCGCCAAATCGAAACCCATGCGGAAGGCGGCGGTGGTGAACCGCTCGTTCAGCAGCGGACCAGCGGGAATGCCAAACGGCAGGTTCACGCGGAAGCCGAGGAATTCCTCGGCCTGGTCGGACGACTGCGACTGGGTGGTCTGTGCAGACTGCGCGGAGGCGCCGGCAGCGGAATCGCCCTTCATCACTTCGGCGAACGCACCGAACGGCCCCTGCAGATAGTTGTCTTCATACGTGCGATTGACGTCGTAAAACGGCGCGAAACTCTGGCTCATACTGCTCCCCGAAATTGTTCTCGTGTCATGTTTTGGATATGCGATGCGAACACACGAAATGTCATGTCCACTGTAACGCGACACACGTCCCGCCTGCACGCCCCGTCTCACCTTGGAAACCTCCTTGGCTAGGACTTCCCCAGACGAGTTTGGGCTCTCGATCCAGGTCAAGTCCAGAGAACCGGAACGCCGTCATGAGCCGGTATGCTCGGCAAGACGGTACTTGCGTCCGCGTCCGACGCCTATTGGTTCAATAACACCGTCTTTCACCAGTGAGGCCAATATCTCCCGGGTACGGGTGAGGCCAAGCCCCAGCACCACAGCCAGATACGAGGTGGGTTGCGGTCCGCCGACCGTCAACGCATAGGTGATTTTCTCCAACTGGCTTTGCGGCCTGATCGCATTGCCGAAATCGGCAGGTAGGGCCACGTTCTTGCCGAATGTGCCGACCATGTCGTTCAAACGGTCAGCCCCGCGAGCGCCAATCCTATGGACCGTACCAGTGCCATGCTCCGAATTCCGCATTGTCGGCGACTCCGCACCAACAGGACCCCCGCCATCTGCAGAGACTCCGGGAACAGCAGAAGCTCCGGCGATCATGGAATCTCCGGCGATCTTGCGCGGATACAACGTAAGCTGCACACGCCCCGGATCGTCGAACACTTCCAATTCCGGCGCGGCGGTTCCTGCGAACAGGCAGCCTTCACGCATCACGTCAAAACCACTGCCCGCCTTTTCTCCGATGCCAATCAGATTGAACATTTTCATCAACGTGGGATTCCGCGTATCCGAAATGCCGCCTTGCATCACCTCTTCGGAGGAAAGACGCAGGCTGCCGGGATTCGACAATACGATTCTGTCGTAATACTGGATGATCACCGTGCCCCGGCGAATGAAGTAATCGGCATGAACGAGCGTGTTGGTGACAGCCTCACGAACGGCCTTATCCATCGGATTGTCATCAATCCTATGCAAATCGGCATCAAGCTGGAACGGATGGGCAACAGCCGACCGCAGACGATTGACCACCTTGCCCCAAAAATCGTACAAGTTGCCCGACCAAGTGCCATCATCCGACGTGAATCGGTCATTCCACCGCTCCTGGTCGTCCATGACCTCGCGATAGTCCAGGAAATAGTAGGGGAATTCGGACGTGATTCGCCACGCCTCACCGAACATCAGCAATCCGGCTCGTGTGGGACGCACCTGAGAACCATCAAGCCGCAACGCTTCGATGCGAAGCAGGAAATCCTCATCAGACAATCCGACCCATGGATGGCCGGGCCGTCTGTTCTTGAACTGCCGACGATATGATGCGACGCTATCCGCGTTGAGCGCGTCAGCACCCATGCCTTCAACAATCGTTCTGTCCAGGGGAAGCAGGTCACTGTCCCGAAGCATGGCACGAACCGTTTCCTCATCGCACAGATAATCGCCATCGCCATTACGCCGGTATGAGCCCGTCATCGGATTCTGGCCCACGTACACGGGAATACAGTCCCTCGCCGCACGAGGAATGTCGATGGAAATAACATCTCCCTGCGAGGTATGGCGAATCACCACGTCGTTGTCGCTCAGCACAACGGCGCTGACCTTCGATGGATCATGCACCATGTTCCAAAAATCCTGCGCCATGTTCCGCGCATCATCTACTCCGGTGATATACAAAGAATGGTCTTCATGTTCGGACACGCCCAGCAGAATCAGCCCACCTTCGGTATTGGCGAAGGAGCTGTACGTCTCCCATAAACTGTGAGGCAGGCCGCCCTTGGCACGTTTCGCTTCCAAACGGTTGCCTTCACGCATCCGAGGAACCTCCCGGGACCACCAGGCATCATCGTGCTCGCTACCGTCCATTGGCCATCACCGCCTTACCTACCACGCGTTTTACGCTCGCTTTGCCGCCACTTTGCCGTCGTATTATGATTTTACCACCGCTTTGCGCGCGCTTTGCCACCGCTTTGTGGAATTTGCTGTTGGCGGAAAGGTGATGGAAGGTAAACAAAAAGCCCGGCTTGGGTGCCGGGCTTGGGAAAAGTTAGATGTGGTTGCGGTCAGCCAATGATGAAATGGGCTACCGTCGCGATCAGCCAACGGGCCTATCTGCAATTACGGACTGCGCTGCGCGCAGGCTCATTGCTGCCCTCATTTCGGACTCGGGCAAGGCCCTGTCGGCAGTGCACTGCACTGCCGACCAGCCATCGCGTCAGATGATGCCGCGATCGGCCAACGGGCCTTGCCAATCAGGGTATTCGCCTTCGCGGGCGGAGGCAATCGGCTGTTCCGGCTCGCGCTTGACCGGCAGGGTCTTCGGCTTGAACGGGAACTTTTCGGCGCGCATCTTCTCGTATGCGATGATGTCGTCTTCGTGCTGCAGCGTCAGGTCGATGTCGTCGTAGCCGTTCATCAGACGCCAGCGGGTGTAGTCGTTCACTTCGAACGGCAACGTCACATCGCCGCAGGTGACGGTACGGTCTTCCAGGCTGACGGTCATTTCGCGGCCCGGCTCCTCGTCCAGCAGCTTCCACAGCAGCTCAATGGATTCCTGCGGCATAATCGCGGCCAGCACGCCGTTCTTGGCGGTGTTGCCGTAGAAAATGTCGGCGAAACGGGAGGAAATCACCACGCGGAAACCGTAATCGTGCAGCGCCCACACGGCGTGCTCACGGGAGGAACCAATGCCGAAATCCGGGCCGGCCACAAGGATCTTGCCCTGCTTGTATTCCGGCTTGTTCAGCACGAATTCCGGGTCGCGGCGCCACGCGTAGAACAGGGCGTCGTCGAAGCCGCTTTTCTTCACGCGCTTCAGGAACACGGCCGGAATGATCTGGTCGGTATCAACGTTGGAACGGCGAAGCGGCACGGCCACGCCGGTAAGGGTAGTCAGTTTTTCCATGTCAACAAATCCTTCGATTGCCTATCGATATTCGATTTCGATATTTCGATTACTTACGATTGCGTTCGCAGCTTCCGCTCGCAGCAGGCTCACAGGTCGGCCGGCGAGCAGATGGTGCCGCGGATGGCGGTGGCTGCGGCAACGGCCGGCGACGCCAGATGCGTGCGCGAACCCTTGCCCTGACGGCCTTCGAAGTTGCGGTTCGACGTGGAGATGGAACGTTCGCGGGCCACCATCTTGTCCGGGTTCATGCCCAGGCACATGGAGCAGCCGGCGTTACGCCATTCGGCGCCGAAGTCCTTGAAAATCTTGTCGAGGCCTTCCTTTTCCGCCTGCAGACGCACGCGGGAGGATGCCGGCACCACGAGCACACGGTGGATGTTGTCGGCCTTGTGGTGGCCCTTCATGATGGAGGCGGCCACGCGCAGGTCCTCAAGACGGCCGTTGGTGCAGGAGCCGATGAACACGGTGTCCACGGCGATGTCCTTGATGCGCATGCCCGGCTTCAGTCCCATGTAGGCGATGGCACGCTCGGCGGCGGAACGCTCGGTCTCGTCGTTGAAGGAGGCCGGATCCGGCACCACGCCGGAGATCTTCACGCCCTGGCCCGGGTTGGTGCCCCACGTGACGTACGGCTCGAGGTCTTCGGCGTTGATGGTCACTTCCTTGTCGAACACGGCATCGTCATCGGTCTTCAGCGTCTTCCAATATTCGACGGCCTTGTCCCACATCTCACCTTCCGGCGCGTGCGGACGGCCCTTCAGGTATTCGAAAGTCACCTCGTCCGGGGCGATCATGCCTTCGCGGGCGCCGGCTTCGATGGACATGTTGCAGATGGTCATGCGGGCATCCATCGACAGCTTCTTGATGGCTTCGCCACGGTATTCGATGACGTGGCCCTGGCCGCCGCCGGTGCCGATCTTCGCGATGATGGCCAGAATAATATCCTTGGCGGTGACGCCCTTCGGCAGGTCGCCCTCGATGTTCACGGCCATGGTCTTGAACGGCTTCAGGCTCAGGGTCTGCGTGGCCATGACGTGCTCCACTTCGGAGGTGCCGATGCCGATGGCCATAGCGCCGAACGCGCCGTGGGTGGAGGTATGCGAATCGCCGCACACGATGGTCATGCCCGGCTGGGTCAGGCCCAGCACCGGAGCGAACGCGTGGACCACGCCCTGGTCAGCGTCGCCGAGCGGGCACAGACGCACGCCGAAATCCTTGCAGTTCTTTTCCAGCGTGCTCAGCTGGAGCGCCGAGGTCTCGTCCGGATTCGGACGGTCGATGTCGACGGTCGGCGTGTTGTGGTCTTCCGTGGCGATCAGCTGGTCGACGTGACGTGGCTTGCGTCCTGCCAGACGCAGACCTTCGAACGCCTGCGGGCTGGTCACTTCGTGCATGAGCATCAGGTCGATGTACAGCAGGTCGGGAGCCCCATCGCTACCCTTGCGTACCAAATGATCGGCCCAGACCTTCTCGGCCAATGTAGTTCCCATTGTGGGACCTCCTCAGATTTTTTCCTCACTAATTTCCTCGCGGCTATTGCCTTGCCGCATTCTTCGTGCTATAAGCCTATGGGCTTGAAACGGGTTCGAGGTCCTTCATACCGGTATATGAGATATGAATGAGGGACGAGCGCGGCAAACGCGGAAAAGTTACTTCCCGTCTTCTTACGGCATATGCGCAATCGTTGAAATTTCAGCATTTTCCCAGCTTCGCTAGCTGGTGGAAGCAAGGTAAATATTCTGCTTTACCCCAGTCGCGAACCACATACATTTTGCATTTCAATATGTGAGATGGCATAATTCAGCGTATGACTTCTTCTTCGAATACGAGCAACGCCATGCCCAAAACGCAGGCCATGAACGCCACGAACGAGGCAAACGGCAATTACGCAGCCACCCCGCAAAGCAACGAAATTCATTCCGGGGTCGGCGTGCTCGACAAGACAGTCAAGATTCTCGACGCTCTTGAATCCGGCCCAGCCACACTCGGACAGCTGGTTTCCGCGACCGGTCTGGCTCGTCCGACCGCGCATCGTCTTGCGATCGCGCTGGAACGTCACCGTTTCGTTTTGCGCGACCAGCACGGTCGTTTCGTGCTCGGCTCGCGTTTCGCGGAACTTGCGGCCGCAGCCGGCGAGGACCGCCTGTTGACCGCCGCCGCGCCGATTCTGCAGACCCTGCTCGACCGTACCGGCGAATCCGCGCAGATCTACCGCCGTCAGGGCGATCAGCGCGTCTGCATCGCAGCCGTGGAGCGCGCGTCCGGCCTGCGAGATTCCATTCCGGTTGGTGCGATGCTGTCCATGGAAGCCGGTTCCGCAGCCCAGATTCTGCTGGCTTGGGAGGATTCCGAACGCCTGCATCAGGGTCTTCGCCACGCCAAGTTCACTGCGGCCAAGCTCACCGCCGTCCGCAAGCGCGGCTGGGCCGAGTCAATCAATGAACGCGATGAGGGCGTGTGTTCGATTTCCGCGCCGATTCGCAACGCGTCCGGACAGGTGATCGCCGCCATTTCGATTTCCGGCCCGAACGGCCGTATGGGCGCCAACCCCGGCCGCCGTTACGCGCCGCTGGTCATGGCCGCCGGCAAATACCTTACCGACGCGCTGATCAAGGCTTCGTCCGGCCGCTGACAGGTCCGCGACCAGTCGCATACGTAACGTAAAAGCTGACGATGGAAAGTTCCCATCGTCAGCTTTTTTGTATTCATTCCAAAGTTGGATGCCGGAAACCAGAACAGTCACCGGCGGAACAGTGAGACCAGCTTGTTCCACGTCTTGCTCCACCACGTCGGCCTGTGGAGCAGGTCCATGCCTTCCGAATCGGGCTTCGATTCGCTGGTCATGCCGTAGGCGTAGGCCTTGCCCGCGCTGGGTTTGCCCACCAGCTCGTCGTATTCCAACAGCTGCGTGCGCGGCTCGTACGGGTGGCGGATGTCGAATTCGAACAGTCGAGCGGCACGCTTGGCCGGCACCGGGCCGTATGAGCCAAAACCGCTGGTCGGCGAGGCGACCATCATCATCTGCCGGTCACCGTCGGTTCCGACCGGCACGGAACCGACGAAGGCGTTGCGGTGGTCGTGCCCGGCGGAAATCGCAAAATATCCCGCCTTGTCAAGGATTGCGAATTCGCCGCTGTCGGCATCCGGACAGCTGACGCCCTCCCCCAGATAGCTTCCGGGCTGCGTTTTGTCTTCGTTGAGCACGAAATGCCGCCCCGCGAAGTTGCGGTATCCCTCAATCGCGCGCGCAGCGGTGGCCGCGACCGGCTTGAGCAGGCGATAATACTGTTCGATCGGGAAATGCTGGAACACCATGCATGGCAACGTGGGCAGCGTCTTATGCGGTTCGTGCGGCAATTCCTGCGCGTCTTGCCGATCTTGCTGCGATTGGGGCGATTGCTGGTATTGCGATTGCGCCGTCATCAGCCCCGGCGCATCCGCCAGGAAGCGCAGCGCGGCTTCCGACGGGCTTCCGTAGCCGCCGGAACGCGCGTAATCGCCCGAATCCAGCAGGACCAAGCCCAACACGCCATACGTGCGATCGACGTCCGTCACCGACAACGCGAATGTGCCGGGCGCGCACGCGATCACGGGCTGTTCCGGCAATCCGAAGTCCTGTTCCATATCGCCGACATCATGTTTCACACCATGTTTCACGGCGATGCCCGTCGTGCCGTCGGCAGCGCGTTCCGGATTGATACACTCTGGGAATTCGCGGCAGATGCTTTCGATCTCGGCATTGTCGAGCCCGCACTGGAAGTCATGGTTGCCGAACGTCACAGCCCACGGCACGCCGCGGTCGGCAAGCGGGTGGACCAGTTGTTCGATGGTGGCTCGCACCAATTCGCGGGTGTGTTCCAATGCGGCCGCATAGCGTTCCCCGGACGCTTCGGACGATGCGGATGCCGGACGCGCGTCCCAGCGACGCTTGCGGGAGGTCAGCGCGTATGCGGAATCATATCCGGCGATCTGGTTGCCGTTGAAAATAACAAGATCGGGGCGTGTGGCGTCAAGCGAGGCCTCGATGAGGCTGATGGTGTCTTTGCTGACTTTCGGCCCGTCTTGGATGTCGGCGAATTGCAATACGCGGAATTTGCCGGACTGGTGGAATTGCAGGCGGCCGAGCCGTGCGGATACGGAAAGCGGTCGACGGTCCCCCTCTTCCGCTGGTTGGATGCGCGGGCGCGTGGCTTTGGCGGCATGCTGCAATTCGGTCATACTTCTAGGGTAATGCAACATTGGGCGATTACATGTGCGATTCACGCAGGGCGTCAGCAGATTGCGCTGCCACATCGCATCCGGCAAAATCCATCAACCCACCGCCCAAAGCGACGTGAACAGACAGGTGCGAAAAACAAAAAACCCTCGCATCTGCGAGGGCTCATTGGCTGGGATGCCTGGACTCGAACCAAGAATGGCTGAACCAGAATCAGCTGTGTTGCCAATTACACCACATCCCAATTTGGCAGGCGTGGCAACTTCGAAAAGTTGTCCGTCGTACCCCCGACCGGATTTGAACCGGTGTTGGCGCCGTGAGAGGGCGTAGTCCTAGACCGCTAGACGACGGGGGCTTGAGTTATCGCTGTGATTTTCAGCTAGGCTGTGAACCGCAACGAGTGATAAATATACGCGAAACAGCACAGTCGCGCAACTTACGGCGTGTCGCGCTATTTTCCGCCATTCCGCACCAGCCTTCCGCATAAACGAAAACCCGCCGAATCACTCCGGCAGGTTTCCATCATTCAGCCAACAGTCAGCAGCTCAACGGCTCACAGGTGCTCGCGCAGGCCCTTGAGTCGAGCCATGGCAACGTCCTTGCCGACGATTTCCATGGATTCGAACAGCGGCGGGGACACGCGGCGGCCGCTCATGGCCACGCGCACCGGGCCGAAAGCCAGACGCGGCTTGTAGCCGCCGTCTTCGACCAGCGCCTTGTTCAGCGTCTCGTGCAGGAAGTCGGTCTTCCAATCACCCTCAGCAACGGCGTCCAGCGCCGCGATCGCAGCGTCGAGCACGGCCGGAGCGGAATCCTTCAGCTGCTTCTTGGCGTCGGCGTCCGGCTCGATGTAGCCTTCGGTGGACAGCAGGGAGCCGACCATGCCGGCCACTTCGCCCAGCAGGCGCACGCGCGGCTGCACGAGCGGAGCAGCGGCGGTGAGGACCTCGCGCTCACGGTCGGTCAGCGCGTCCCAGGAATCGGCGGACACCACGCCGTCACGCTTGAGGTACGGCACGGAACGGTTCAGGAAGTCCTGCGGTTCGAGCATGCGGATGTGCTCGGCGTTGATGGAGATGGCCTTGTCGATGTCGAAGCGGGCCGGGTTGGCCTTGACGTCACGCACGTCGAACTTCTCGATCATCTCGTCCATGGAGAACACGTCGCGGTCGGGGGCGATGGACCAGCCCAGCAGCGCCAGGTAGTTCAGCAGGCCCTCACGGATGAAGCCGTTGTCACGGTGCAGGAACAGGTTGGATTCCGGATCGCGCTTGGACAGCTTCTTGTTGCCCTGGCCCATGACGTACGGCATGTGGCCGAACAGCGGCATTTCCTTGGCCACGCCCAGCTCGATCAGGTAACGGTACAGCACGATCTGACGCGGGGTGGAGCTCAACAGATCCTCGCCGCGCAGCACCACGTTGATGCGCATCATGGCGTCGTCGACCGGGTTGGTCAGCGTGTACAGCGGGTCGCCGTTCGGACGCACGATCACGTAATCCGGCACGGAACCGGCCTTGAATTCGATGCGACCGCGGATAAGGTCGTCGAAAGCGACGTCCTCGTCGGGCATGCGGATACGCAGGGCCGGCTTGCGGCCTTCCGCGCGGAACGCGGCCTTCTGCTCTTCGGTGAGGTTGCGATCGTAGCCGTCATAGCCGAAAGCCTTCGGACGGCCGGCGGCCACGTTGCGGGCCTCGATCTCCTCAGGAGTGGAGAAGGATTCGTAGGCGTAGCCGGCTTCGAGCAGCTTGGCTGCGACGTCCTTATAGATGTCGCCACGCTCGGACTGGCGGTACGGGCCGTCCGGGCCACCCACGTTGATGCCTTCATCCCAGTCGATGCCCAGCCAATTCAGGGCCTCGATGATCTGGTTGTAGCTTTCCTCGGAGTCGCGCTGGGCGTCCGTATCCTCGATACGGAACACGAACGTGCCCTTGGTGTGGCGGGCCTCAGCCCAGTTGAACAGTGCGGTGCGGACCATGCCGACGTGCGGAATGCCGGTCGGGGACGGGCAGAAACGCACACGAACGTTTTCAGGAAGTTCCGGTTTGGTATTTTCAACTTCAGTCATAGGCTCCATTGTGCCGCGCAAACCGGACGTGCCACGACCCAATCGCCGTTTTTCTTCCGCAGCGTTCCATACTGCAATATTTTTCCCTATCTTCACATCGGCAAAGGAGTAATGTATGAAGCGACTTTCTTTATTCTTTAGTCACCGTTTTGTGAAAGGGCACTCTAATGACGGACCCCAACCAATACAATCCGCAGGTGCCGCAGCCGGCAGCGCAGTATGGTCAGGCTCCTGCCCCTGACTACGGCCAGACGGCACCGCAGTACGGCACGCCGGATTACGGGCAGGCGCAGGCGCCCCAGTACGCCGCCCCGAACTACAACCAGGCACCTCAGTATGGTCAGGCTCCGCAGTACGGCCAAGCATCGCAACCGCAATACAACCAGGCTCCGCAGTACGCTCAGGCCCCTCAATATGGACAGGCCCCTCAGTACGGCCAGGCTCCAGCCGCGAATTACGGGCAGCCGGCACCGCAACCGCAGTCGGGCAATAGCTTCTTCGCATTGACCGCGCCGCTTGACATGCCCGCATATGGCTGCAACCTGGGCGAGGCGATCGTCCGTTTCTTCAAGAAGTACGCGGTGTTCAAGGGCCGCGCCTCGCGTAGCGAGTTCTGGTGGTGGTTCCTCACCTATACCGTCGTCACTTTCGTGTTGAGTCTCGTGTTCCGCACGTTGAGGAACCTCACCGATTCCGGCGTGATCGCCACCGTCGGAGACTCGTTCTCCTCCATTTTGGGACTCGTCGTGCTTGTGCCGACCATCGCGCTTGGCGTACGTCGTCTGCATGACATCAACATGCGTGGCACCGTGCTGGCCATCATCTACGCGGTACAGGCGGCCGCCGGAATCTTCTTCGTCATCGGTCTGATCCTCATCATCGGCAGCAGTCTTTCGTTCAGGTCGTTGGAGGCGGGCAACAGCGTCAGCATCGGCGGCGTTGTCCTGCTGATCCTCGGCGTGCTGGCCTTCATTGCCAGCGGTGTGTTCTACTTTGTGCTGATGGCCCGCGATTCCAATCCGGAAGGCGCGCGTTTCGACGCTCCTACGGCTTCCAACGCATGGGCTCCCGCCACGGGCGAGGCTCCGGCAGACCCGTATGCGGCACCGGCCGCGCCGTACACGGCACCAGCGACTCCGGCCGATTCGTACACAGCTCCGGCACCGCAGTATGACGCCGCGCAGCAGCACGCCGCGCCGCAATACGCCGCACCTCAGCAGAATCCGCTGGCGGAGGCTCCGTCCGTACCGTCTATGCCTCCGATGCCGGCTGTTCCGACCATGCCTCCGACACCGTCCATTCCGCCGATGCCGGAAGTGCCGGCCCAGTTCCAGCATCCGCACGAGCAGCCGAATACCGACGCTCCGGCAGTACCGAATGATCCGGCGAACGGCACCGATCAGCAGCTCTGATTTCGCTCTGATCCCCGCCTTATCGCCACACAAAACGTGGCACACCATAACGAATAACGAATAATCCCGGTATCCTGTGCAATCGCAGGATACCGGGATTATTCGTTTCAGATCATTCGTTACGGGTAGTGACGTCGTTGCGGATGTAACGCGTGGGATAGGCGACGGCCACGCGCAATTCGAGCGCAAGCACAAGCGCACGCAACGCAAGTACACGCAAAGCCTTCACCGTCAGACGTCACACGACCGCCTGCAACACTTATTCCTCGGTCGGCTCCGAACCGGCCTCTTCCGACGAGTCCGAATCCTCAGACAAATTCGAGTCTGCAGACGAATCCAAATCCGCGTCGGAAGCCGCGTTATCGCCATCGCTCGTCAAATTGTATTTCTTTGCGAGCGCTTCCCTGCTTTTGCGCTCGTCCTCGTCTTTGGCGTCCTGTTCGGCCTGCTTCGGGTCCCACTCCAGGAACCTCATATGCCGCAGCCATTCCTGCCCCGCGAAGAAAGCGAGGTACTTGACGGTGGTGGAGAACGTCAGCGGGTTGAACGAGCTGTCGAACACCGACTGGGGCCGTCCGAACTGGCGGGCGGTGTCACGCAGACCAAACAGGTTGATGAGCTGTTCGGCGTTGATGAAAGTGGGCGGAATCGACAGCTGGTTGCGCATGGCGTTGACGAACAGCAGCACCGGCAGCACGCGGATGGCCTGCTCCTGCGAATCGTCGGTGCCATAGCACATGAGGTTTATCAGCGCGTCGAGAACCGTCATCGAGGCGAGGTAGCGTCTTGCGAATTCGTTGCGGTCCACCGTGGCCGACTGGCAGATGCCGACGTTTTCCGCCACGTCATCGTCGACTTCGAATCCGGAGGCGCTGCGCATAGTGCGTGAGAGGTTCTCCATGAGGTCTTGGATTTCCTTTTCGATTCGGGTCTCCACGTCGATGCCGAGTATTCTGGCGGTTTCCATGAACAGTTCGATGCCGTCGACCCCGTGGTAGGAGGCCATCACGTCATAGGCGTGGTTGGCGTCCATCAGCGTGCGGATGATTTCCGGATCGACGCCGGGAAGCACATCCATGCCTTCGTATACGGCTTCCGCAACCGACTGATCGACTTCTTCGGAGCGTTTCAGCAGCACCTGCGTCATCATGCCGGAGAACATCACCTGCAGGTTCTCCGCATATTTGACGTCGTTTTCCAGTTCCTGGTTCGTTTGCAACGGCCACATCTTGACCAGATCGACACCGTAGTCAACTGCCATGGAGACCACGTGCGAGCCGTACATCGAGTCGACGACCTTCTGGTCGTATACAAAAGACATACTTTCTCCTTGTATATCGTGCGGCCGGCCTGAACCGCAGTCATCCCCGACCGCGATTGAGCCACCGCATGTTTTGGTTCACATTATTCGACGTCCGCCGCCGGATCGGCGTACGTAATGGACATTATTTTCCCGGTATTGCAATCGTAAGTGATGGAGGTGATAGAAGCGAGCGCGGTGTGGCGCAACAGCATGTTGTGTTCGGGGTGCCCCGTTTCCAGCATGTGCCGGTAGCTCCAAATCGGCGATTCGTGGCTGACCACCACGATCTGTTTGCCGGGATATTCCGCCACTTTCTCCAGGGCGAAGTCCTGCATGCGATGCGCGATCGACTGGTAGCTTTCGCCCCAGCTCGGCTTCCACAGGTTACGTACCAGCTTCCAGTTGCCGTTCTTCCACAGCGCGCCTTCGCCGAAGCCGATACGCTTGCCGCGAAATTCGTTGCGCGCTTCGATGAGGCGTTCGTCCGTCTGCAGCTCCAGCGGTTCCTCGCCGCGCAGTCCACGTACCGAATTCAGCGATTCGAGGATCTCCCCCGCCGTTTCGCGCGTGCGTTCCAGCGGCGACGAGTAGACGGCGGATACGGTGTTCAGCTGCGGGCTGACCGCGATGTAATGCGCGGTGGCCTGCGCCATGCGCACGCCCACGTCGGACAGGTGGAAACCGGGCAGCCGCTCGTACAGCAGGTGCCCGGGGTTCTCCACTTTGCCGTGGCGCACGAAATGGATGGTTGTCGCCGGCATATTGGCCGCCTTTCTTGCGTTTCGGACCTGCCGGCCACGTGCTGGCTCAGCACGTTTCGCCGGTCGCCGGCCCTGTGAAAAAATTCGTCGATTCGAATATTGGTTCCTGCCCTAATGTACCGCGTGTCACGACGGTACCTGCGCATAAAGTTGCCTTGGTCAACAAAGACACACAAACAACACGCACCATCCCACCTTTCTCCCCGTGTGCGGCATGTCAAACATGTCAATCGATTGACGTGTTCGGACGACTGGGGCAGCGAGCTGGTATCGGAAGCGGTTAACCAATAATTCAGGGGAACCACCACCATCAGTCCGCACGCGACGCAAAGCTGCGGACGTCACGAGCGAAACCGTGAGCGGAAAGGAGCGGCAAGCATGACCAACAATGTCCTCGTCGGCGTCAAAGACATCGGCCAACGTCTTTTCGGAGGGTATGCGGAGCTGCTTCGCATACCACATACCGCACGATTCTCAATCGGATCGGTAATCGCCTGCATGCCGTTCCCAATGGTCGGCATGACGATCACGATTTCCGTGCAGCACTACTACGGCAACTACTCGCTTGCCGGCGCGTTGACCGCAGTGCAGGCGATCGCGCTGGCCGTGGCGAGCCCGGTGCTCGGCAAGCTGGTAGACAAGTTCGGCCAACGGCAGGTGTCAATTCCGACAATCATCGTGTGGATGGTCGCCGCGGTTGCACTGGTGTCCTGCATCACCGCCCGCGTGCCGTCGTGGATTCTGTTCTGCATCGTGCCATTCATGGCCGCGATTCCGCCGTGGGGCGCGATGAGCCGTCAACGTTGGACCACGCTGCTGAAGGGCGATGCGGAGAGAACGAACCGCGCACTGTCCCTATCAGGCGTGTTCGACGAGTGCATGTGGGTGATCGGCAATCCTCTGGCGTCCACGCTGGCCGTGATTTCCGGCCTGCTGGCGTTCTCGTTCACCGGCATATGCGTGGTGGTCGGCGCGTTGATGTTCCTGACGGAGCTAACCACCGAACCGAAGTCGCAGACGCAGCTGGCACGCGAGGCCGGTATGACGCGTAAGGAGTACCGTGAGCGCGAAACGGCCCGTTCCAAGGCTTTGCAGACCGAAGCGGCAGTAGAATACGCGCGCGACAAGGCTCGTGCGGAAGGCAAGACGGCCGCTGAGGTGAAGGCCGCGATGCAGAAGGCCGCCACGGATATTGCGGCAGGCCGCAAGGAATCGATTTGGGGGCCAGGCCTGATCGCCGTGTGTGTGACGTGGTTCGGCCTGGGGGCATTCCAGTCAGCTGCCAGCATTTCGATTGTTGCATTCGCCACGGAAGCGCATATGAAGCAGTACACCGGTTTCGTATTCGCCTGCTTCTCGTTCAGCTCTCTGATCGGCGCGCTCGTGTATGGTGCGAAAAATTGGACGATTCCACTGTGGAAGCGTTTCTACTTCTGCCTTGCCGTGGTGGATTTGGGTATCGGTTCGTTCATGTTCGCCAAGCATTTATGGGTGATCATGATCATCTACCTGTGCATCGGCGTCTGCCAGGCTCCGACGTGGGTGAACGGCAACCAGCTGATGCTGCACCTGGTTCCGCCCACGCGCTTCACGGAAGGCATGGCTTGGATGGGCGCGATGAATTCGATCGGCGGTTCGGTCGGTTCCGCGATCGCCGGACAGTTCATCGACCGCATGGGCTCGCATGGCGGCTTCATCGTGGTGACGGCGTTGGCGTTGACGTCGCTGGCGATCGCGATGCTTGGTTTCAAGCAGATCAAGGATTCCACCGAACAGCCGATGCTTACTTCCGTCAGCATGTGATTGCGCGCGTTCGGCTTGCGCACGTTCGGCTTGCGTGAGCCAGAACGTAAGCCGAGTGGCGGAATCGCAACATCAATCAAAAAAGCGCACCTGAATCGCAATACTTCGATTCGGGCGCGCTTTTGTATACGTAACGCTGTGACGGACGCCGTAGCGGCTTACTTCGGCCAGCCCTTCGGCGTATGTTCCAGCGACCACACGCCCAGCTTGTGCGAGAAACTGTTCTCCCACTTGGCTTCCAGCTCCTCCGGGCTCAGGCGGTTTTCCTTCTTCTTCAGACGGTTCGTGGCGTTGGTATGCGTATCGTCCAACAACCACTTGCGCGTCACAAAGTTCCACACCATCACCACGGCGGTGGCGATAAGCTTGCCCACGTTGGTACGGATCAGATATTCGGCGCTTTGAGAGACATACGCATCATGGTTCATGCCGTACGTGGAAATCCAGATGATGGCGTCGTTCATAAACAGGCCGATCACCGCGCCGACCACGAAGATGACGATCTCCATCCAGCGAGCCATGTCCTCACGATGCTTGAACACCATCTTCATGCTGGCGACATAGTTGAAGATCAACGAGATGATAAACGAGATGGTGGCGGCGAGCACGTTGTGCATGTGGAAGGCGCCGACGAGAATGTTTAGAATACCCCAGTCGATGATGAAGGCGATCACACCCACAATGCCGAATTTCATAAGCTGTTCAATCAGTTTTCTCACACGGGATATTTAACACTCGCGCGCAGACCACCTAAACTTGGGTAACGAAGAACAATATATTTCAACGATTGCAAGGAGCAGCAATGCCAGTCATCCACACGCACGTTTCCGTATCCACCACCCCTGGGCAGCGCGAGGCGCTGAAGACGGCCTACGGCAAGGCGATTTCTGCCGTTCCCGGCAAGTCTGAAGGCTGGCTGATGTGCCCGTTCGAAGACAATATGCCGATTTATTTCGGCGGTGACGATTCCAAGCCGGCCGCATACGTGGAAGTGAATGTGTTCGGCCGTTCCGTGCCGGGTTCCGCCTGGGAGAAGCTGACGGAGCAGATCATGGCCGCGCTGGGCAAGGAGCTGGGCATTCCGGCCGACCGCACATACATCCGCTACACCGCCACGACTGACTGGGGCTGGAACGGTGGAAACTTCTGACGAAGTTCCACCGTTCCTTCGAGGTTTGCCCATATTGCAAACCTCTCACCTCACCTACGGGAAGCACGTCTAGGAAGCTCGCCTGACTACGGCAGGGAAATCGCAATATCAGCACCCCCGACCGCTCACAAAAGCGAGAAACGGGCCTTTTCTACGGGACGTGAGCGAAAAGGGGTATGAAAACCGGCAAAATCGTCAGTAATCATACCCCCTTTTGCTCATAAGAGAGAAAAATCGCCCCATTCCGCAACTCGTGAGCAAAAGGGGGCGCACATGCAAGCACGCCCGCACCCACAAACGGACAACGTAAAGGTATCACCCACGAAAAAAGCCGCCGGCCCGAACGGGACCAGCGGCTTTGTATTTACGCCGAATCAACGATTAGCGAGCGCCCTCGACGGTACGGGACGTACCGCCACGCGGCGCAATCGCAAGAAAATCAGACGATCTTCGGCATCGGGGTGGTCAGCGACGTGGTGAGGTTCACGTGCACCAGGCCCGCGCCGGAATGCACTTCGACCTTCTTCAGCGTGACGGTGCGCTCGGCTTCCGGAGCGCGGTCGTTGTCGGTCATGGTGGCCGGAGACTTCACCGCGACCAGAGCAAGCGAGCCGAAATCGATGCCCGCGCTGGCGCACAGACCCTCGGCGGCCTGCAACGACTCGGCGAAACCGTCCTTCAGAATCACACGGTCGGCCGGAACGCCATACGCATGCTCGGCCACCCAACGCACGTTCTCCACCAGAGCCATGCCCTTGTGGCTGTGCGGTTCGGCCGGCATGGAACCGTTCGTCACGGCATCGACGAACGCATCGAGCTGCGGGGCGAGCGCGTCGCCACCGTCGCGGTACAGGTTGCCGATGATCGGGTCGCGGAATTCCAGTTCCTTGGCGGTGTCCTTGAGCGCCGGAATCTGATCATCCTCGCCATCCCACAGGTTGATAAGCGGGAAGGTAGGAATATCAAGACCTTCGAGGCGCTGGACGTGGAACGGGTAGCGCCATGCCAGATCCGGATCGTCGCGCCACGTGGAAGCGCGGGTCACGACGATGGCTGCGGACGGCCACTGCGCGTCGTATTCGCGGCAGGCTATGTCAAGCCACTTCTGCGCGCCTGCGTCGGTACCATAACCGGCTTCGACGATGACCACGTCATGCAATGCGCAGGCCATTTCCACGGAAACCAGCGTCGGAATGCCGATGGACACGTTGGCGAACGGGCCGCCGTGCACGTACACCGGAGAGCCGTTCACGGTCTCCGTCTTGGCTGGCTTCACGGCGTCGCCGAGGATGCCGGTGATACGCCACAGGTCAACGAATTCGCCGAAGGTCACGGCCTTGCCATCCTTCGTGCCGGCGACCATCTTGGCAACGCGCTCGGAGATCTCATCCATGGAACGCGACAGCACAACGATCTGCATGAGCTCGCAGGTCGGGGTGAGCACCACACGCTCAGCCACGTCGCCCTTTCCACGGTCCACTGCGATCTGGCGCAGGGAACGGGACGGCACTTCGGAGACGCGCGGTACGAGGATGGTGTCCAGCTTGCCGTCGTCAACAGCCTTCTCCGCAAAGGAGACCAACAGGTTCTGGGCGGCCTCGATGGCTCCCATTTCACCGCACAGACCCCAGTCGATCAGCTCCGGGTGGGTCAGGGAGGCCTTGCCGCCGCCCGACGCGCCACCCTTGGAACCGGCTGCGGTGATGCCCATGCTCGGCTGGCGCAGCACGGCTGCCGCGTCGATGCCACGTTCGCGCAACGCATCGATCAACGCAATCGTGGTGGTGGTCTTGCCCTCACCGCGGGACGCCTTCAACGGGGTGTCGGCGGTGACGAGGACGACCTTGCCATGCTTGCGCGGCGCATCCGGATTGCTCTTCAGGTAATCGAGATAGCCGAACGCATCAATCTTCTGCACCAAGCCGTACTGGCTGGTGAAATCCTCAATGCTGGTCACTGGAGTCCTTTCTTGAAGCCTTCCGCCAGGCGGCGTCGAGCGCCGAACATGGCCGGAACAACACAGATAAGCAACATTCTAGTGAACGAGCGTCAGCAATAGAAAACGGCTCCCATACAGCGGACGCCGTCCGGCCGTCATACGGAACGGACGGTGGCGAGCGCAGTGCGGGAGCCGTTGATCTTGGCGGTATTTCCGGCGTTATGCAACGATATGCAATCGCGGAAAAATACCGGCCATCCCATCAGGGAACGATCAGAAGTCGGACATGTGGAAGCCGTTCTTCATATTCATGCTGGTGGTGTAGAGCACGGAGTCGAGCAGCTTGTCGGTTTCCGCCTTAAGCTGCGCGGCCATGGTCTCGTTGGCGGCGGCGAGCACTTCGCGCGCCTCGCCGTTGCGGACGGCTTCGATGATTTCGTCCGGTTCCATCGGCTGCACGTCGCCGATCTCGTCCTCGGCGTCGAATTCGTCGACCACGCCTTCCACCAGTCGGTCGATCTGCTCGTCGGTGGCGGCTACCATGCGGTGGCCCATGCCGCCGGTCTTCTCCTGGTAGCGTTCGACGGCATTGGCGGTGTCGGCGAAGCTGGCGTCGCACAGGGCCGCGATGATGCGGTTCTCCCAGTAGAAGTTCTCGGAGGTGACGCGCGTGGTGGTGTCCTCAAGATACTTCGGCGTGGAGTCGACGTTCGGGAAGAACGGCACGAGCGTGTTGAACGGGTTGGAACCGTAGGCAATCCACTGCACGGCACGGTTGACCTGCGGGCGGTACGGGCGAATCTGCATGACGGACAGCTGGCTCTGACGGTTGATGCCGATCGGACGGAACATGTGGCGCGAATGCTGGTCGCCGAGCTTGCCGTACGGATCGTACGGGGTGCCCTGATAGTGGGAGCTCAACACGTACTTCACGTCCTCGATGGTGATCTTGCGATCGGGCTGGCGGGCCCACGGAATGTCGTCCGAAGTCGGCTGGTGGTCGGCGTCCCGACCGTCCCACTGCTCGTCGTACGGGTTGAGGAAGCGCTGCATGTACCAAGCGCGCGGGGTGTTGTAAACATGGTCGGAATCAGAGTGGGAGCCGAACGCGTCACGCGGATTGAACGGGGTGACGTTCTCCACGGCCAGGTCGAGGTGGTTGCGTTCGATGAATTCACCGAGGTCCGCGGAGCACATATGCTCTTCCTGGTTTCCGAGGGCATCGTCAAGGTCGAATTCGTCGATGCCGAGCTGGTTCGGCATGGTCACGTATGCTTCGTCCGGCACGCGCTTGGCGATCCAGTGGTGGCCGCCGATGGTCTCGAGCCACCAGACCTCGTCCACATCCTGGAACGCGATGCCGTTCATCTCGTAGGTGCCGTACTGCTCCAGCAGACTGCAAAGGCGGGTTACACCTTCGCGGGCGGTCTTGACATACGGCAGCACGAGGGTAAGGAAGTCCTCTTCGCCGATACCGCCGGGCACTTCCGGCTCGTAGTCGTCCTCGCCTTCCTTGCCCTTGGCCGGAGTGAGCTCCACGAACGGGTCGGCGCCGAGCACGCGCTCGTTGGTGGTGAGGGTTTCGGTGGCGCTCATGGCCACATTCGCCTCATTGACGCCGGCTTCGCCCCAAATGCCTTCCTTCAGATCCGCGTTCGGCACGGCCGTGTACTGCAACGGCTCGTCCGGCAGATCCACTTCCACATGGGACAGCACGCTCTTATAGTGGCGCGGCTGCTCGTCCGGCTTGACGACGATGAAGCGCTTCGGGCAGAATTCGCCGTTCGCGCTGTCCTCATTGCGGGCGATGATGGTCGATCCGTCATAACTTGCGTCCTTGCCGACCAGAATCGTGGTGCATGCCATATATGTAGGTTCCTTTCGTTTGTTTTGTTTACGTTTGCGGTATTCTTTGGTATTATCTTGCGATTACGCGGTTTGCGCCTTGCCGGCTGTTCTCGCCGGTTTCGCCGGTCACGCCTTGCCGGTCAGGAAGATAGCGCCTTGGTCCGCGATTGCACCGGAATTACGCAACGCGCGTTCCATCTCGTTGAGCCAGAAGCCTTGATTGAGACCATTGAGAGGCGCGGTGGTGCCCCATACGTGCAGGTAGTATTCGTGATCCCGATCAGGCGGATACGGACCGTTGTAACGCATGGTGACGGCGGGATCGTCGCTACGGCCTTTCAACAACGGCGATGCGGCGGACGTGCGTCCCTGCACCGTCTCGGGAATCATCGCGGAAACCGTGCGGGAAAAATCGGCCGGAATCGCCAATGCATGTGAATCGTTGAAATCGTACATCAGCGCGTCCACGGGCAGATTGGCGAGCGACCAATGGTTCCACTGGAAACCGCACACCGGAATGGAATCGGGATCAATGAATTCCCAATGCAGGAACTGCACGGACGGGTCGAGCTCGTCGATATAGAAGGGGAAGGAAACGATCGGAGTGCCGTCGATGCAGTTCTCAGGCGGCGCCGCCTTGGCGAACGCGTCGGGAATGACGGTGAAATCTGCGGAAATCTTCATGCTTCCAGTATCGCGCATGCGCGTGACGCGACGCGGCCGTATGACGCGTCTACGCCGGTGGCGCAATCGACGCAATCGCAGCAATCGACACAACCCGCAACCGAAACGACCCCGTCCGCGCGGCGATCGCACGGAACGGGGTCATTCCGGGAAACAGGGCCTATCAGAACCGAATCGCTCTCATAGGCACATTTGCAGTGGCGGAACCCTGCGGCCGCGATGACGCAGCCGCAAAGTCCGGAATAGCCGAGCGAAAGAAAGAAGGGGGAAATCACTCGGCCGGCTTGTAGAAGTCGCCATTGAGGGCTGCAGCCGCCTTGGCCTTGGCCTCTTCGAAGGTGACTTCGGCGAGGGAGGCGCGCACATCGTCCAGCGCCACCGGGGTCATGGACAGCGAGTTGACGCCGAGACCGGCCAGCACGACCGCCAGATCCGGATCGGCCGCGGCCTCGCCGCACACGCCCACCGGCATGCCCTTGGCGTTGCCCGCGTCGCAGATCATCTTGATGGCGCGCAGCACCGCCGGATGCCATGCGGTCTGATAGTTGGCCACGGAGCCGAGGGTACGGTCGGCGGCAAGGGTGTACTGGGTCAGGTCGTTAGTGCCGATGGACACGAAGTCGGCCACGTCAGCCACCTTGTCGGCCATCAGGGCGATCGACGGCACTTCGGCCATCGCGCCCACGAACTTCAGACCGAAGCTCTTGCCGAGCTTGACGAAGTAGTCGGCCTCATGCTGGTCGGCGACCATCGGGGCCATGACCCACAGGTTCGCGGCGGTTGCGGCGTCGGCGGCGGCGAGCGCCTTGAGCTGGCCTTCGAGCACGTCCATGTGGGCGCGCAGGGTACGCAGGCCACGCAGGCCGAGGGCCGGGTTCGGCTCGTCTTCCGGAGTCAGGAACGGCAGCTGCTTGTCGGCGCCGGCGTCGAGCATGCGGATCACGACCTTCTTGCCCGGGAACTGGCTGAGCAGCTCGGTGTAGGCCTTGGTCTGCTCTTCGACGCTCGGCGGCTCGGAGTTGCCGATGAACAGGAATTCGGTACGGAACAGGCCAACGCCTTCGGCGCCGTATTCCAGCGCCTTCGCGGCATCGGACAGCTTGCCGACGTTGGCGAGCAGCGGAATCAGATGGCCGTCCTTGGTGGCGCCCGGCTTGCCACGCAGTTCCTTGGCTGCGGCGGCACGGGACTTGGCGGCTTCGGCGGCGGCGATCTCGTCTTCGCTCGGGTTCACCACGATCTCACCCTTGGCTGCGTTGACGATGACGTTGGTGCCGTTCTCAAGTTCGGCGGCTTCGGCGGCGGAGACGACCGCGACGATGCCACGGGCGCGCGCCAGAATGGCGGTGTGGGAGGTCGGACCGCCCTGGGAGGTAACGATGGCCAGGGTCTTGCTCATGTCGAGCGCGGCGGTGTCGGCCGGGGACAGGTCTTCGGCGACGAGCACGAACGGGGTTTCGCTGACCGGCAGGCCTGGGGCGGGAGCGCCCATGAGGTCGGCGATCACACGCTGGCCGACGTCATGCAGGTCGGCTGCGCGCTCGGCCTGGTAGCCGCCGATGGCGCGGAACATGTCTTCGACCGCGCCGAAGCCTTCCAGCACGGCGCGCTCGGCGGTCTTGCCCTGGTTGATGAGGTCCTTGATGGACTGTGCAAGGGACGGATCGGAGGCGAACATGGCGATGGCCTGCAGGATCGGGGCGGCCTGCTTGGCGCCTTCGTCGCCGTTGGCGGCTTCTTCGGCGCGACGGTTCAGGTCGGCGTTGACGAGGGCGAGCGACTTTTCGACGCGGGCGATTTCGGTTTCCGCGGAGATGCTTTCGGCGCGCGGAGCGTCCGACGGTTCCGGCAGCGGAGCGGCCATGCGAATGACCGGGCCGACTGCGACGCCACGACCGATACCAACACCCTTAATGTTCATGAGAACTCCTTTTCCTGTTTCCTTGGGAAAAAATATGGATACGCAAACGATTGCAGGATTATGCCCGCCTTGCGTAGGTGAGTTACTGCAATGATCCCCACCGTCTTTGCCGGTAAATCATTTTCAGCCTGCGATTAGTATACACGAAATTCCCGCAAAACAAAACCGGTAAACGTTTTCTGTGTTTCGTAAAAACTGTGCTATGATAATCGCAAGAAATGCAGATGCCGGCAAAAGCCGCATAATGCAATCGATATGCAAAAATCGATATACATCGACGTGTAAATATCGAGACAACCCAACGTAAGCAAACCAACCACCAACCACAACAAAGGAGACCATTATGGCAACCCGCAATCTCGTCATCAACGATCCGGTCGGCATTCACGCCCGTCCGGCCGCCATGTTCGCGCAGGCCGTCACCGCTTCCGGCCAGACCGTGACCATCGCCAAGGAAGGCGGCAACGCCGTTCCGGCCGGCTCCATCCTGTCCATCATGGGTCTGGGCATCAAGCAGGGCGACACCGTGGTCATCAACGTCGAAGGCGACAACGCCGAGGCCGTGGCCGACAACCTGGCCAACATCCTCGTCAACGCCGAGTGACGCACCGCGCATAACGCGCTGACGCACTGACGTACGAACGTTTCGACCGCCCGCCATATTCGACGGGCGGTCGTTCTATTCTTAATAGGTTCTTCGCGGCTCGAACCGGTTCATCAGACCAGACCTTTGACCGAGAAGCACACAGGGGTTCAGGGCACCCTCTAGGGCATTTTGAAAAACACTTAGGGAGCCGGCAAACGCAAGCCGGACACGACGGAAAGGACAGCGCATGGCAGGCAGAACCGACAGCGGCAGCTCAATCACCAACGTCGCGGCGACGGCCGGCGTGTCCATCGCCACCGTCTCACGCGTGCTGTCCGGCAAACGCGGCAAGGACGACGATATCGCCCGCCGCGTGCGCGAAGCCGCCAAACAACTCGGCTATTCAGTCAACTATGCAGCGAGCGCGCTGCGCAGCGACGTGACGAAAACCATCGGTCTGGTCATTCCGAGCGCCACGGAACCGTTCGCCGCGCAACTGCTCGACGAGATCGAGCCGACCATCGACACCGAATCGCAGCAACTGCTGCTGGGCATCGGAGCCACGCAGGAAGCGCAGGCGGAACGCATCGAATCGCTGGCCAACCGCCATGTGGACGGGCTGATCGTGGTGCCCGCAGCCGGCACTGACCTTGCCGGAACGCTGAACCAGTACGCGAACACGCTGCCGATCGTGCAGATCTGCGGACGGCAGACCGCGCCGCGCGTGTCCGTGGTAGGCATCGACGAAAACGCCGCGATGGAGGCGATCGTCAAACATCTGGCCGAGCAGGGCATCGCGTCCGCCGCATACATGGCCGGCAACGAGCTGTCTTTCGAATCGGCGGAACTGTTCGCCACATTCCACACGCATATGCGCACTTACGGGCTTGCCACCAGCGAAAACTGGAACCAGTTCGGCGAACGTACCGTGCAGCGCGGTTTCGATTGCGCCATGCGGCTGTTCAACGGGCCGCTCGTACAGCCGGAAGCCGTGGTCTGCGCCGACGATGCGATCGCGTTCGGCGTGATGGTGGCGTTCGACGCGTTGGGAATCCGCGTGCCGGAGGACGTGCTGGTGGTCGGCTACCATGATTCCGCCATCGCGCGTACCACCATGCCCCGTCTGACGTCGGTGCGTGCGCCGTTTGAGCGTATTGTGTCGGAATGCTTGCGATTGCTGGCTTCCGGTCCTGCCGGAGGCGCGGCGGAGACGGCTGCTGCGCCAGGCGGCAGCGTGCGCGCGCCCCGTGTCATGCTTGCCCCGCAGCTTATTGTGCGGGATTCCTCGGTGTTCCGCCGGTGAATCGCGAATCGAATCGCCGGTAATTACTGGAAATTACGAAAATCACGGAATCAGCGCGCAGAACAGCGCTTCGAACACCAAAACCGGATTGCCGTTGCCATTGAGCCTGCGGCGCGCGGTGGCGATGTCCTCCAGCCGGCGCACGGCTCCGGCACGGTCGAGCCGTACCGACAATTCCGTGATGGCGGAACGGTTTTCGAGGTTGATGAGCCCCACCGCGTCCTCGGCGTTGTTCTGCAACACCGCCACGTCACGGTAGATACTGGCGACCGAATTGAGCGCACGGTCGAGCACGTCACGCGTGAGTCTGGTGGCGCGTCGTTTGAGCTCGTCTTTTTTGGCGATCGCATTGTATGCGCCACGCAGTTTCGGGGGTATGCGGTCTTTGGGTCCGAGCCCGTTGATGCGGCGGAAATCGGCTTCCGCTTCGGACGCTTTGACTTCGACTGGGAGGCCGACCTTGGGCTATACGATCCTTAC
>OICE01000127.1_pt1 | contig 28300 bp, 25 predicted proteins | sample 1581171 | NCBI WGS metagenome assembly OICE01 (sample SAMEA3882545, study PRJEB24775) | human gut metagenome | biome: human-associated habitat; feature: intestine environment; material: feces | place: Netherlands | collected 2009/2010 | reverse complement strand
CTCGTTAGGGACTTGCACCCATTAGACAACACACATGCTAGTCAAACAAAAGAGGTAACCTGGGCCAACAAGTTACCTCTTTAATAATATAACAACTACGGGAAGCTTAGTTATTCACGCTACCTCCCACAATATCGAGCAATTCATTCGTAATGGCCTGTTGACGACTCTTGTTGTACTGAAGATTCAGTTCACGCAAGAGTTCATCGGCATTATCCGTAGCAGTCTGCATGGCAACCATACGGGCAGCATGCTCACTCGCCTGACTATCCAACAAAGCAGTGTAAACCATCAGATGAAGCTGCTTAGGAATCAATACTCCCAAAACAGTCTCCAGATCCGGCTCCACGATGAAGTCATCGTTCAGAGGATGTGCCTCAGCACGCTGTCTTTCATCCTCACTAGCCTGCTTCTTGCGCAGATACTCCTGAGCCTTCGCCGTAGCCACATTCGATGTGAGGTCACGGTCGTTGTCCTCTCCTATCACCTCAGTGCTGAGGTCGATAGGCAGGAAAGTCTTCTGGGTCAGGATCTGCGAACCGGCACTCTTGAAGTGGTGATAGATCATCTCCACCTTGTCGAGTTCGCCAGCTGCATACTGCTTGGCAAGCTTGCGGGCGATGTCGGCACAAGCGCTTGAATTAGGATGATCGGCGAGATCCATGAAGTTACCGCCAATCTTCAAACCCAGCTTCTGTGCCTTCTCAGCCACCTTTCTGCCGATAGGATATACCGTGATGTCGTCAATGCCATGAGCCTTATACTCGTCCACCGCCTGAATCATCATCTTGATGACGTTGGAATTGAATCCACCGCACAAGCTGCTGTTAGAGCTATATACGATGAGAGCCACACTCTTGATTTCCTTGTGCTCCACCTGCAACTCATGGTCCACATTCGGAGTACTCACCAGGAAGCTCTTCAGGATATGCTCCAGCATATTCTCATAAGGCAGCATATTCTGGATTGCTACCTGAGCATGATGCAACTTGCTGGATGCCACCATCTTCATCGCACTCGTAATCTTACGGGTACTGTTGACGCTGGCGATGCGAGTCTTAATCTCTTTTAACGACGGCATAGGCTATTACGCTTTATATTGTCCTGCTACATTAGCCATGGTATCCTTGATTGCCGCGATGCAATCGTCAGTGAGCTTACCATCAGCCAAAGTCTCGATTACGTCGGCGTGCTGGCTGCGCATAGCGTCGAGGAACTGATCCTGGCACTCGCGAACCTTATCCATAGGCACGTCGTGCATCAATCCGTGCACACCACAATAGAGGATAGCCACCTGCTCGCCCACTGGCATAGGGCGATACTGAGGCTGAACCAGCAACTGGTCGTTCTTTCTACCACGGTCCAGTGTCATCGCTGTTACGGCATCCATATCGCTAGAGAACTTAGAGAATGCCTCCAGCTCACGATACTGAGCCATATCGATCTTCAGGGTACCAGCCACCTTCTTCATACTCTTGATCTGGGCAGAACCACCTACACGAGATACAGAGATACCTACGTTGATAGCTGGGCGGAAACCCTGGTTGAAGAGATCGGTCTCGAGGAAGATCTGACCATCGGTGATAGAGATCACGTTGGTTGGGATGTAGGCAGAAACGTCACCAGCCTGGGTCTCGATGATTGGGAGGGCAGTCAAGGAACCGCCACCCTTCACCTTGCCCTTCAGGCACTCAGGAAGGTCGTTCATCTGCTCGGCTACCTCCTGCTGGTCGTTGATACGAGCGGCACGCTCCAACAGACGAGAGTGGAGATAGAACACATCACCAGGATAAGCCTCACGTCCTGATGGACGGCGGAGGATCAGGGATACCTCACGATAAGCCACAGCCTGCTTACTCAAGTCATCATATACTACGAGGGCTGAGTAACCACGGTCGCGGAAGTACTCACCGATGGCTGCACCGGCGAATGGTGCGTAATACTGCATGGCTGCAGGATCGGCAGCGGTAGCACTTACGATGATGGTATATGGCAGGGCGCCGTGCTCCTTCAGGTTCTGTACCAATGCTGCAACGGTAGATGCTTTCTGGCCGATGGCTACATAGATACAATATACAGGCTTGCCTGCCTCATAGAAACTCTTCTGGTTGATGATGGTATCCACTGCGATGGCAGTCTTACCGGTCTGACGGTCGCCGATGATCAACTCACGCTGTCCACGACCGATAGGAATCATGGAATCGACAGCCTTCAAACCTGTCTGGAGAGGCTCCTTTACTGGCTGACGATAGATCACACCAGGAGCCTTACGATCCAAAGGCATCTCGAAAGCGCCAGTGAGATCGATATCACCCAGACCATCGATAGCCTGCCCCAGAGGGTTAACGACACGACCTAAGAAGTTGTCGTTCACGCGGATAGAAGCGATACGGTGAGTACGCTTCACGCTCTGTCCCTCCTTGATGCCAGCAGTAGGACCTAAGAGGACACAACCTACATTGTCTTCCTCGAGGTTCATGACGATAGCCATCGTGCCGTTCTCGAACTCAAGAAGCTCATTAGCCTCTGCATTGCGAAGACCGTAGATACGAGCCACGCCATCGCTGACGGTAAGCACGGTACCTACCTCGTCAAACTGCTGAGAGCCATTCACCTCCTGGAGCTGCTGCTGAAGCACTTCAGACACCTCACTTGGTTTAATTTTATCTGACATTGTTTATTTACTTTAAAATTTTAAAATTAGAAATTCATAAAGAGTAAAGCACTTGAATTATTCTCTCATCGTTCTTCACTCTTCACTTATCTCCTACTTTTTGAGCTGTGTCAGAATGTTGTTGAGCTTAGTCTTTACGCTCGCATCCATTCTGTAAGTATCATACTCAAGGATGAAACCACCAATCAGTTCAGGGTTCACCTCAGTCTTGAACTCCACAGTACCTTGCGTTCTCTGCTCCACCATCTTGCGCATCTTCTCCTCCGTAGAGGCATCAACGGCAGTGGCGGTGATCAGCTTACCGCGGATGATGTTCTTCTGTTTCCTGTAAAGAGTGATATACGAAGCAGCCATGAATTGCAGGGTGCTCTCCCTATCCTCTTTCAGGACGAGTGCGATGAACTTCTTGCTCAGATCCGATGGGTTCTTGCCCAGGGCTGTGGTGAGAAGAGCCTGCTTCTTGTCCTTTGAAAGCATAGGGTTGTCTATCGTAAATCTCAGTTCAGGCACGTCGATGTAGCTCTTGTAGAGCGTCTGCATCTCCTGGTACACCTGATCTTCGAGCTTCATGCTGAGTGCAGCCTTGATGAGGGCACGGGCATAACGCACCGATATTACACCTATATCCATAAGCTTTACTATTTGTTATCAGAAGAAACCTCGTCCAGCAGTCGATTTATCATATCCATCTGTGCCTTGTCGTCAGAGAGCTTAGCCTTGAGCACCTTTTCTGCAATCTGAACAGAGAGCTCGGCCACCTGTCCACGGATTTCGCGGATGGCATTCTGCTTTTCTGTCTCAATCTGCGCCTTGGCGTCAGAGAGCAGACGGGCACCCTCTTCGCGAGCCTTGTCCTGTGCTTTCTCTACGATGGCATCGCGGGTATCGGCAGCCTCCTTGAGGATGGCAGCCTGCTTCTCGCGAGCTTCCTGCAAGATGGATTCACCTTCTTTTTGGATATTGGCAAGCTTCTCGTTGGCTTCGTGAGCTTTACGCAAGCTCTCGTCGATGTAGGCCTTACGGTCGGTCACCATCTTGATGATGGCTGGAAATCCAGCCTTCCAGAGGATGATGAAGACGATGATAAAGACCAGTGTCATCCAAAAAAGCAAACCGCTATCAGGAATCAATAAATCCATATATACTGGTTAAAGTTTTACTTAAACGTTTTATTTTAACTAACTCTGGAAAAGATCACCCACCCGCCCTCACAAACAGATAGAACACATCCCGAGAGCATCAGATATCGGGAGCATCCTTCAGATTCGTGAGAATGAATCGCGGCGGGAAGGGTAATATTCCTTTTATTACATAACGATAGCCAAGATGGCGATGATGACTGCGAAGAACGCAACACCCTCAACCAACGCAGCTGCGATGATCATTGAAGAACGGAGATCGCCCATCTTCTCTGGCTGACGAGCCATAGCGTCCATAGCCTGGCCACCAATGCGACCGATACCAATACCTGCGCCAATAGCGGCCAAACCTGCGCCTACTGCGGCACCCAACTTTGCAATCTCTGCTGCTAATAAAAGTGATAACATAATCTTAATAATTTAAGTTGTTAATATTTTCTTTGTTTATAATTCTATTTTACGATTTCTGGCTCAGCCTCATGAGACTTTACATGAGCCAGCGAGATGAATACTGCACTCAGCATGGTGAATACCAATGCCTGAATGTAGCTTACCAATACTTCGAGGAGCATCATAAAGGCGCTCATCGCAACACTTACTATTGTCATACCCGTACCTGCCACATAGTTGGCGATAGCATTCTCACTGATGTTGAACATGATGAAAATGATAGCCGCAAACGAAAGTGCGATGGCGTGACCCGCCATCATGTTGGCGAAGAGTCGGATAATCAGAGCCAGCGGTTTCGTGAAGATTCCGAAGAGCTCGATGAATGGCATCAGTGGCACTGGCACCTTCAACCACGTTGGTACCTCCGGCCAGAAGATTTCCTTCCAGTATTCCTTGGTACCGGTGAAGTTGGTGATCAGGAATGTCGTTACACCGAAGAATACGGTGCAGGCGATATTACCCGTCAGGTTACCACCACCCGGAGGGAATGGTACGATACCCATGATGTTCGCCACGAAGATGAAGAAGAAGCAAGTAAGCAACCATGGTGCGTACTTTGGGGCTTCCTTACCCAGAGTGGCCTCAATTACATCGGTATATACCGACATGATGAACATGTGCATCAGTCCCACAAATCCCTTTGGTGCAGGGTCATCCACCTTGTGTTTCCTGCACCAGCGGGCTGGTATCAGGATACACAACAACAGTATGATAGCATCGATGAAGAGCACGCAGACGGTCTTCGTGATGGAGATGTCAAGCGGACGAACCTCCTGGCCTCCCACCTTCTCTACTATCTTGTTGGGATTCGCCTGCGCATCAGCGTTCTTGATCACCAGATTATAAGGGCCCGGACGGTCTCCATTGGCATCCTTCTCTTCCGAGAATTCGCTGCTGCAGAACACGTGCCAGCCTGTGGTGGTGTTTACGATGACAGGCAGATGAATCACTACGGGATGGTCTCCCACCTTTGTGATATGCCATTCATAAGAATCCTTGATATGACCCCACAATATCTCTTTCACGTCGATGTTTTCCTTGGCCGATACCTGCAGAGGTGCCAGCGTGAAGAGCAGCATCGCCATCAAGAGGAATTGCTTGAGATGTTTCATATTCTTTAATTCTTACTTTGTTTATTAATTATTTGTATCAGAACCGCTTATGAAAGCCGGTTCTTTTTCTCTACCCGAGCGAAGTAGATGCAGTCGAACACGAGAAGCACTACATAGAACAGGGCGAAGATGGCGGTGAATCCCAGGATGTTCTGCTTGTCGCATACCAGCACGTAGATGAGGAACACCAGCGTGCCTGCCATCAGCTTCAGCACCAATGCTGCCAGGTAGAACTTGGCGAGATTGGCAGGCGATGACTTCGCCACAGCCTTCCAGGCTTCACCATAAGCCGTACTTGCAACGAGCGAGAATATCGCACTCACTATCAGCGGGTTAACAACCCGTGGCAGAATATCATCGCATAAGGCAGAAACCCTACAGGCAAAGAGGATGGCCAAAGCCATGAGAGCCGTAAGCCACAGAGATATCTGCTTATACCTGATGCTCGCCTGCCTGATAGTCTGCAAGCGCAACTTTTCAGCTTTTTCCATTGTTCTATCTTATCAATATAGCAGTCAACTATTAACTGTCAACTATTAACTAAATTATACTTCTACGCAAAGGCTTACTTCGTTTTTCTTACATTCCACGAATCCGCCCTTGATGTTCATTGCCTGCTTGCCTTCCTTGGTGGTGTATTCCACCTTGCCCACTTCGAGCGAAGAGATGATTGGCGCATGATCCTTGAGAATCTCGAACGAGCCGAGGGTTCCCGGAACCAGTACGCTCTCTACCTCACCCTGGAAGACTACTTTCTCAGGAGATACTATCTTTAGCTTTAACATAATCTTTAACTTTGAATTTTGAACTTTGAACTTTGAACTTTATGATTACCCAATATTGCTATTGAATTCTTCGTTCTTCGTTCTTCACTCTTCACTAAAGACTACGCCTGTGCTGCTGCGAGCAACTGCTTAGCCTTCTCCTTCGCATCCTCGATAGTACCTACGTTGAGGAATGCCTGCTCTGGCAGGTCATCCACCTCGCCGTCGAGGATGGCGTTGAAGCCCTTGATAGTCTCTTCGATAGGTACCATCACACCCTTCAAACCGGTGAACTGCTCGGCTACGGTGAATGGCTGACTCAGGAAACGCTGTACACGGCGTGCACGGTTCACGGTCAACTTATCCTCATCCGAAAGCTCATCCATACCGAGGATGGCGATGATATCCTGCAACTCGTTGTAACGCTGCAGCAACTGCTTTACTCGCTGCGCACAGTCGTAATGAGCCTTGCCCACAATCAGCGGGTCGAGGATACGAGAAGTAGAACCCAGTGGATCTACGGCAGGATAGATACCCAGAGAAGCAATCTTACGTGAAAGCTCTGTGGTGGCATCCAGGTGAGTAAAGGTGGTGGCTGGAGCAGGGTCGGTCAAGTCGTCGGCAGGCACATAAACAGCCTGTACTGAGGTGATGGAACCATTCTTGGTAGAAGTGATTCGCTCCTGCATGGCACCCATCTCAGAAGCCAGCGTTGGCTGATAACCTACGGCTGATGGCATACGGCCCAAGAGCGCAGATACCTCAGAACCAGCCTGGGTGAAACGGAAGATGTTATCGATGAAGAACATAATGTCGGCAGCCTCACCGTTCTTGCCTCCGTGGTCACGGAACTCCTCTGCTACGGTCAAACCAGAAAGCGCTACTGAAGCACGTGCCCCAGGTGGCTCGTTCATCTGACCATACACCAGGGTAGCCTGACTCTTGGCAAGCTCCTCAGGGTCAACGAGTGAGAGGTCCCACTTACCCTCTTCCATGGCTTTACGGAACTTCTCGCCATACTTGATAACGCCAGACTCGAGCATATCTCGAATCAAGTCGTTACCCTCACGAGTACGCTCACCTACACCAGCGAATACGGAGTAACCGTTGTGTCCCTTGGCAATGTTGTTGATCAACTCCATGATGAGCACCGTCTTACCTACACCGGCACCACCGAAGAGACCGATCTTACCACCCTTCATGTAAGGCTCGAGCAGGTCGATCACCTTGATACCGGTGGCAAGCATCTCCTTGTGCGTAGAGAGCTCATCGAATTTCGGAGCCTCGCGGTGGATAGGATAAGCACCCTTCATGTCCAATTCGTTCATACCATCAATAGGCTGTCCAATTACATTCATCATACGGCCCTTGATCTGCTCTCCGGCAGGCATCATGATTGGGTTACCGGTAACGGCAACTTCCAAGCCACGCTGCAAGCCGTCGGTGTTGTCCATAGCGACACAGCGAACTGTATCCTCACCGATGTGCTGCTGCACCTCGATGACCAGGTCGCGTCCATCTGGGCGTTTCACCTTCAGAGCTTCGTGAATCTTAGGAAGCACCTTCTCAGGATTCTCGCCCTTGGTATCGAAATATACGTCGATAACCGGACCGATAATCTGCGAGATGCGTCCACTTACTTGTGACATAATCTTATTAGTTTAAAAGTTTATTTTTTATATATATGTTTCGTTCTTATAGTATTCGAGGTTCGTGATATCGGATTCCGGAAACCTGGTAATTAGATATTCCAGGAAAGACGCCCTAAAACCTTTCAAGGAAACGGTGGAATCAGGATATCCGAAAGTCCGAATCACGAAATTCGTTATACGCCTGCAAAAGTAACAACAATTTACGGGAACTGCAAATTTTTCGGAAGTTTTATTTGTATTTTGCTCCGTTTTAAAACTTTTTTAGTTCCGTTTAAACCATTTTTACCTTTGATACATTTACTATTAGTAATGCCGATAATGGCTTTAGATGCTCAGCTCATCCAACACTTTGATCAGCTTGCGGTCGAATGGCTTGTCTGAACGGATCGCCTCTGAAAGTGGTACGTAAACTACCTCGTTGTTGCGGACACCGATCATCACGTTGCGCTGACCCTGCATGATAGCCTCGATGGCACCGCATCCGGTGCGGCTGGCGAGGATACGGTCGCGGGCTGATGGGCGACCGCCACGCTGCAGGTGACCGAGGATAGACACACGTACGTCGAACTCAGGGAACTCCTTGCGTACACGGTCGGCATAGTAGAGCGCACCGCACTTAGGACTCTCAGACACGATGACGATACAACTCTTCTTAGACTTGCGGATACCGCGCTCCATGAACTGAGCCAACTGGTCAACATCGGTAGAATCCTCTGGGATGATGGCTGCCTCTGCACCACTGGCGATAGCTGAGTTCTGTGCCAGGAATCCGGCATCACGGCCCATCACCTCGATGAAGAAGATACGCTCGTGGCTCTGCGCAGTATCACGGATACGGTCCACACACTCTACGATGGTGTTCATGGTTGTATCGTAACCGATGGTGTTGTCAGTACCATAGAGGTCATTGTCGATAGTACCAGGCAGACCGATGCAGCATACGTCAAACTCGCGTGCGAAGTTCATCGCACCGGTGAGCGAACCGTTACCACCGATTACTACCAAAGCATCAATTTCCTCTTTCTGAATATTCTCGAAAGCCTTCTGTCTGCCTTCCTCTGTCATGAAGTCCTTGGAACGTGCAGTCTTCAGCATCGTACCGCCGGTACCGATGATACCGCTCACGTTCTCAGTAGTGAAAGGCTTGATCTCGTCGTTGATCAGTCCATCGTAACCACGATAGATACCCTTCACGTTGAAACCGTTGTAGATAGCCGAACGGGTTACCGCACGGATCGCTGCGTTCATACCAGGAGCATCACCTCCAGAAGTCAAAATACCTATAGTCTTAATCTTTGCCATAACTATATATACCTTATTATATTATTGATACGTTAATAAAAAAAAATATGCTTTTTCATCACTATGGGATGCGTGTTACATCCCCTTTTCTTCTTTAGAACTTTCTGAATCTCTTTCGTCGTCTGATTCTTCCTGAATTTCTTCCGTCTGATTCTTCTTTTTGAATCTTCTGAATCTCTTTCGTCTTCAGATTCTTTCTTTTTCTTCTTCAGATATGGTTTTTAAATCATTAAGTAAACGGCTCCTCCCATCAGGGTGTGCGAGAGCCAGAGGATAGCGAGGCCAGCCACGCCACCCACGAGGGCCTTCCATCCGATATTGCGGAAGAACCAGCCCATGCGCATGTGCTCCATCTTCATCAGGGCGAGACCACTGATGGTACCGATGCCCAGTACATTGCCTCCTGCCATTACGCAGTAAGCGATGACCTGCCAGTAGAGACCATTGGTATTATACACCGAATCCATAGCATAGGTAGGGTCGCCCAATCCCATCACATCGTGCAATGAGAAGAAGTTCATGGCGGTGGCAAAGTTATCCAGCACCGTACTCAAGAGTCCGGCAGCCACGCCATACAGCCATACATTAGGGCGCGACTCATTGCCCCCCATCCAGCTGGAGAGGTCATAAAAAGCACCCGTTTCCTTCACCACGCCCACGGCAAGAAGCATTCCCATCACGAAGAGAATCATCTGAATCACACCGTATTGCAACACTCTAGGGGTACGACGCTCCACCATCGCATCCATGTTCATGAGCTTGCGATTGAAGATCTCGTTCACGATCCAGAGTACGCTGAGCACGCACAGAGCGCCCAGGAACGGACTGAGCTTGGTGATGTTATGGAAGGTAGGGATAAACCACAGACCGCCGATTCCCACGAGGAGCATCAGCAGTCTCTGCCACTTGTTCAGGCGGGTATCATCGCCACGGAAAGGCATCACAATCCACTCTGTCTCAACTCTTTCCGGCAACATACGCTGCATCAGCAGGGTTGGAATCAACCACGCTGCGAGACAAGGGAGGAGTAATGAAAAGGAGAAAATGGTGGCTGTAACAGCCCCTGAGTTCCAGAGTACCAGACCTTCCGGGTTACCAATCACGGTGAGAGCACCGCCACAGTTGGCAGCTACGAGGATGGCGCTTCCATACACCATTCTCTGTCTTCTGCTCGGGATGACGCTATGCATCATAGTGAGCATCATCACGGTGGTGGTGAGGTTATCGAGATTGATGGAAATCAGGAATGTAACGATGGCGAGTGTCCAAAGCATCTTCTTGCTGCTGCGTGTGCGAAGCAACTGGCGCACGAAGTCGAAGCAGCCGTTGTTGTTGAGGATTTCCACGATCGTCATCGTAGCGAGCAGGAACATCACGATCTCCGCTGCCCTACCCACCTGTGGAAGAAAGATGTGTCGGGAGATGAAGTACTTAACGGAAGTACTGGTTGACTCCATGTCGCTGAAATTGAGAAAGCGGGTATAATCCGCTGAATGCTCGCTAGTTACGAAGTCCATACCGAAGCATATATACAGCACCCATCCCACCGTTCCGGCGAAGATAGCCACGGCAGCACGGTTCACTTTGGTCACGTTCTCAGTTGCAATGAGCACGCAGGCCAGGATCAGTATGGTCAAAATGACTAGTGTCATATCTACTCAATCGTTAGTTCAAATTTTCATAATCAAGGGCAAAGGTAACAAAATATTTGTAATCCCCAACATTTCTGTGCATTTTTTTAATGAATTTAACGCAAAATTCATATTATAAGGTCACGCAGATTTCGCAGATGACGCAGATTTTTCATCCGATAACTCCGCGTAATCCGATGAAGAAAGATCTGCGTCATCCCATAGACCGAACAGGTCAAATCTGTGAAATCTGTGGGACAAAAAAAAAGAGTTTATCAGAAAAGAATCTGCGTCATCTGCGAAATCTGCGTGACCTTAATAATCGGAATCCGATGAAGAAGGAAAACCGATGAAGATATTCCACCATAATATAATAAGTAGAAACCACAAGATTCGCCCTCAAACCGCCCCTTTTAGTTAAATATCATTAATAAACCAAAGAAAAACAAACACAAATGCTTGTAACTCAAAGAAAATGAGTAATTTTGCGCCCGATTTCAACAATATATAAAGTCAAACTTTATTAATTTAATTTTTTTAATTATTTTTTATGTCAAATTTTAAGAACGTACAGCCACTCGACGACTTCAATTGGGATGAGTTCGAGAATGGCACAAACGCAGGCGTCAGCAAAACAGACCTCGAGAAGGCCTATGACGAAACACTTAACAAGGTAACTGAGCACCAGGTGGTTGAGGGTACCGTAATCTCTGTTGATAAGAAAGAAGTTATCGTAAACATCGGCTACAAGAGCGATGGTATCATTCCAGCTTCTGAGTTCCGTTACAACCCAGACCTCAAGGTAGGCGACAAGGTAGAGGTTTACGTAGAGAACCAGGAGGACACAAAGGGTCAGTTGGTACTCTCTCACAAGAAGGCTCGCCTCAGCAAGTCTTGGGAGCGTGTTAACGCTGCTCTCGAGAACGAGGAGATCATCCAGGGTTACATCAAGTGCCGCACTAAGGGCGGTATGATCGTTGACGTCTTCGGTATCGAGGCTTTCTTGCCAGGAAGCCAGATCGACGTTCACCCTATACGCGACTACGACGTATTCGTAGGAAAGACAATGGAGTTCAAGGTTGTAAAGATCAACCAGGAGTTCCGCAACGTCGTTGTATCTCACAAGGCTCTCATCGAGCAGGAGCTCGAGCAGCAGCGTAAGGAGATCATCGGCAAGCTCGAGAAGGGTCAGATCCTTGAGGGTACCGTTAAGAACATCACTACTTACGGTGTATTCGTTGACCTCGGCGGTGTTGACGGTTTGATCCACATCACAGACCTCTCTTGGGGCCGCGTAAGCGATCCACACGAGGTTGTAGCTCTCGACCAGAAGATCAACGTTGTAATCCTCGACTTCGATGAGGAGAAGAAGCGTATCGCTCTCGGTTTGAAGCAGCTCACTCCACATCCATGGGATGCACTTGATCCAAACCTCAAGGTAGGTGATCACGTGAAGGGTAAGGTAGTGGTTATGGCTGACTACGGTGCATTCGTTGAGATTGCTCCAGGTGTAGAGGGCTTGATCCACGTTTCTGAGATGTCTTGGAGCCAGCACCTCCGTTCTGCTAACGACTTCATGAAGGTTGGCGACGAGGTAGAGGCTGTTATCCTGACTCTCGACCGCGCTGAGCGCAAGATGAGCCTCGGTATCAAGCAGCTCAAGGAAGACCCATGGGAGTGCATCGAGACTAAGTTCCCTATCGGCAGCAAGCACGTTGCTAAGGTTCGCAACTTCACTAACTTCGGTATCTTCGTAGAGCTCGCAGAGGGCGTTGACGGTCTGATCCACATCTCTGACCTCTCTTGGACCAAGAAGATCAAGCACCCATCTGAGTTCACTACAGTTGGTGCAACTCTCGACGTAGTAGTTCTCGAGATCGACAAGGAGAACCGCCGCTTGAGCCTCGGCCACAAGCAGTTGGAGAAGAACCCATGGGATGAGTATGAGACAATCTACACTCCAGGTTCTGTACACAAGGGTACCATCGTTGAGATGATGGACAAGGGCGCTGTAGTTGCTCTCGCAGAGGGTGGTGAAGGCTTCGCTACTCCAAAGCACCTCACTAAGGAGGACGGCTCAATGGCTAAGAAGGGCGAGGAGCTCGACTTCAAGGTAATCGAGTTCGTTAAGGAGACAAAGCGTATCATCCTCTCTCACTCTCGTACATTCGAGGAGGGCAAGGACGAGCCAATCGCTAAGCCAACTCACAAGCGTGGTGGTAACGGTGGTCGCAAGAACGAGACTCCAGCTATCAACAACGTAGCTGCTGGTACTTCACTCGGTGACATCGATGCTCTTGCTAAGCTGAAGGCTCAGATGGAGGGCAAGGCTTAATCTCTTGTAGATAAAGCATTTGCTATTCATTAGCTAAATAAAAATTTTAAGGGGATTGAAATTTCATTTCTGAGATTTCAGTCCCCTTTGTTTTGTGGGTGGGATGATGAATGTGGACGGCAGAGGGATGGTGTGAATAGATAACCCTATACTAACTGCAAAGAGCTAATGCGTTGTCCAATTTCCTGGACAGCACGATTGAAAATATCTTTCTGCTCGGAATTGAGCGTGCAAACATGACCGCGAACCTCTGAGCCATTGAGACGCTGAGAGAGCCATGCTGCACTTTTTCCGAAGTATTCCTGTGCGATGTATCGAAGTGGCAGCAACTTGTAATCTTCCTTTGCAAGCTGTTCACGCAAAGTCTGGACTTCGCTCTGAAGCTGCTCGATCTTGGTAGTCCGCCACAGACATGGACATCAGTACTTTCTGCCTTGCGTTTAACGGCTCTCGGCATTTTCCCTTGGCATTCCATGCCTATTTCTCCTGTTCCTCTAAAGAGCCCATGTCAAGTTCATGCCACCATTACACTTTGAACTTTGAACTTTATGATTAGCAATAGAACTTAGAGCTTAACAAAGTCCTATCAACTATAAACTCTTAACAATCAACTTAATCATTTCTTTTCCTTCACCAGATACAATACCACTGGCAGGTGGTCGCTGTAGCCATTGAGCCATCTGCCACCAGCCTTGGTTCTCAGAGGCGAACCCTTATACTGGCCCTCCTGCTGGATGAGGTAGTCTCTGCGGAACACGTGGTTCTTCCAGAACTTCAGGCTCGAGAAATCCTTCTTCTTCGCATCCTTGTTCAGCAGGTTAGGAGTCATCACAATCTGGTCGAAGAGGTTCCAGCTGCCGTTATAGAACAAGGTACCCTTGCCCTCCTTTGCCAGAATATTATACCAAGGATTATACATGTCGCCCTCGCCCACCTGCTGTATCTCAGGCTTCGCTCTCAGCACCTCATGCATACTCTTATCCGTAGGGTCATCATTCATATCACCCATCACGAAAACCTTCATATCAGGATTCACTCTGAGCAGACTGTCTTTCACCACCTTGGTCTGGCGCGCACCGCTCTCACGATAGAACGAGCCCGAGAAACGGCTTGGCCAGTGGCACACAATCACAGCCACATCTTCGCCCGCCATCTCGCCACGCACCGTCAGGAAGCCACGGGTCTTGAAGGCAGAATCCTTCGCCAGTTCCTGCACGTAAGGCACCAGCTTCACGTTCTTCACCGTGAAGAGCGCAGGGTTGTAGAGCAGGGCACAGTCGATACCACGCTTATCCGGACCTTCGATGTGGCAGAACTGCATGTTGCGCGCCTTCAACGGCGGCTGAGCCGTAAGATCCTTCAGCGCGTTGGCATTCTCCACCTCGGCAAGACCGATGAAGGCACAGCCCACGTTAGGGAGCACATCCGTACCCATATCAGCCAGCGCACGCGACATGTTCTTCAACTTACTCGTATATTTCATACCGTTCCAGCCCTTGGCAGGAAGATATTCATAGTCGTTCTTACCCGCATCGTGGCAAGTATCGAAAAGATTCTCCTGATTATAAAAACCCATTGCATACACCTGGAACTGTTTTCCTCCGGCAGCAGCCGTCTTTTTCTTCTGAGCGGAAGCGCCCAAGCCGATAATCATCAGCAGGGCAGCCAAAAACCATACTTGTCTTCTCATAATTCTTTATTCGTTATTCTTTCTCGTTTTACATGTATTTAATCATTTATAACCGCAAAGATAGCATAAATATCGCAAAAAACGCAGCAAATATGGAGAAAAATTCATTTTTAGCAAATTTTTAACAAAAATATCTTGCGATATTCAAAAAAAATGTGTTACTTTGTACTTGTACATATTTTATTAACTTATACAGACTATGCAAAAGAAATTAAAATTAGCAACGTTAGCACTCTTCTCCTGTACGCTTGCGATGGCTCAGAACGAAAAAAACACTGAGCAGAACATGGCACAGGGACTCGATGAGAATGCTTTCACCTTCTCTGAGGCACAGTTGGGCGAGGACGAAGACATGTCATCCAATGTCACCATCCTCAACTCTTCATCCAACGTATATGCCAAGGATGCAGGTTACCTCTTCTCGCCTGTGAGATTCCGCTATCGTGCCTTCAACCAGAAATATAACGATGTGTATATTAATGGTGCAGCAATGAACGATATGGAGACCGGACAGTTCAGATTCTCCAACATCGGAGGATTGAACCGATTCTCACGCAACGTGGATTTCGCGCTGCCGTTCGAAGCAAACAACTATTCCATGACCGGAATGGCGGGTTCCAACAACTATGATTTCCGTGCCGGAAGCATGCAGGAGGGCCAGTATGCCAGCGTGGCTGCTGCCAACCGCAACTACACCCTGCGCGGACTCTACACCTACTCCAGCGGATTCAACGCCAAGGGATGGGCCATTTCTGCCGGACTCACCTATCGCTGGGCCAACCGCGGCTACGTGGAGGGCACCTTCTACAACGCCCTCTCCTATTTCTTCGGCGTGCAGAAGAAGTGGATGAACGGCCACTCGCTGAGCCTCTCCACCTGGGGCAACCCTACCGAGCGAAGCACACAGGGCGCTTCTACCGACGAGGCCTACTGGCTCGCCAACGATTACTACTACAACCCATACTGGGGATACCAGAACGGACACAAGCGTAACTCGAGAGTAGTGAACGACTTCGCCCCTTCTGCCATCGCCACATGGGACTGGGACATCAACGACGGCATGAAGCTCACCACATCTCTCTTCGGAAAATACTCCATGTACAAGAGCACCAAGCTCAACTACAACAACGCCGAGAATCCGCAGCCAGACTACTGGAAGAACATGCCATCTGCCAACTACTACGTGTGGGGCGACTTCCAGAACGGAAACAACATCTACAACTGGGATAGCTGGAACAACGCCGTGAACTACTGGAAGGCTGGCAAGCAGAACCGCCAGATAAACTGGGACCGCCTCTACTACTCCAACCAGCAGGCTGCCAAGAACGGACAGGAGACCATGTACTACTTGCAGGCTAAGCACAACGACAACCTCAACCTCGTGCTCTCCTCAACCCTCAACACCAAGCTCACCAACAAGTCGAGCCTGGCATCGGGCTTCATGCTCGGCGTAAACCAGAACCGCCATTACCAGACCATGGAGGATATGCTGGGAGGAAAGATCTTCCACAACATCAACTCCTACGCCATCGGCGAATACTCCATCTCCGACCCACGCGTGCAGTACGACCTGAACACCGCCGGACCTAACAACACCGGCAAACTGGTGTACGAGGGCGACAAGTTCGGCTACGACTATCGCATCGACGTGCAGAAGGCAGGCGCCTGGAGCACCTACAAGACCCAGATTTCACGCTTCGAGGCGATGGTGAGCGGCCGCATCGGCTACACCGGCATGAAGCGCAAGGGATACATGCGCAACGGTATGGCTGCCGACAACAGCTATGGCAACAGCGGCACAGCCCACTTCCTCGACGGCGGTGGCAAGCTGAGCGTGAACTATGATGCAGGCAGAGGTCATGCCTTCCGCATCGGAGCCGGCTACGAGTGGCGTGCGCCTATGGCAAACACCGCCTTCATCGCTCCTGAAATCAACAACGATTTCGTTACCAACCTCAAGAACGAGCGCATCTTCAGCTCAGAGGTAAGCTACCAGTATCAGAACGCATGGATGCATGCCAACCTGAGCGGTTACTACAGCCGAATGGAGAATGTAACCGAGTGGCAGAACTTCTACAACGACGATGAGAACTCGTTCACCTACGTGAGCATGACCGGATTGAAGAAGGAATACTACGGTCTGGAGGCAGGCTTGAAGTTCAAGCTCACTTCATGGCTCGACTTCAAGACCCTGGGCACCATCAGCGAGGCAAAGAACATCAACAATGTTACTGCCAACTACATGCTCTCTAAGAGTGCCGAGGTATATACCGACAAGGCTTACGTGATAGATATGCGCGAGAGCGGTACGCCGCTCACCGTGGGAAGCATCGGTCTCGACCTCCACACCAACGGATGGTTCGTGAATCTCAATGCCAACTACTACGACCGCATCTACCTCTCTTATTCTCCAAGCTATCGCTACGAGAAGGTGCTCACCAACCGCCAGAGTGCCCACCAGAAGTATCCGGAGATCTTCCCATCTGTGGTTACAGAAGATGGAAACAGCTGGCTGCCGGAGGCTGTGGCTCAGGCGAAGGGTCACGGAGGATGGATGGTTGACATGAGCATCGGCAAGAGCATCCGATTGAAGAAGGGTTCGCTCAACTTCAACCTGATGATTACCAACCTCTTGAACAACCAGAAGCTGGTAACGGGCGGATATGAGCAGAACTCACGTTCGGGCTACACCCTCACCACAGGCGGCGAGGTGAACAACATCCGCGTTTATCAGTTCTCAAAGAATCCAAAGAAGTATTACGCATTCGGCACCAACGGAATGTTCCAGATTGGTTACCGATTCTAAAACGACACGACAATGAAAAAGATAAAATTCATAGCAATGGCCATGTTGGCGATGGCGGGAATGATGCTGGCATCATGCATGGGCGACGGATATGCTGACCCTGATATCCCTGCTCCTCCTTACGGCAACAACCTGCTCAGAGAGAAGAACGTGGTTACCATTGCACAGCTCAAGAGCGAATACAAGACCGCCATCACCGGTGGCAGCTACAAGCTCATCGACAAGCCGATGATGATCAAGGGTTACATCACGGGCAACGACATCAGCGGCAACCTCTATCAGCAGGTGGCGCTGCAGGATGCCACGGGTGCTATCCTCGTAGATATCAACGGAGGCGGACTCTACGGCTATCTGCCAGTGGGCCAGGAGATTCTCATCGACCTCAACGGCCTCTACATCGGAGGCTACGGCAAGCAGGCACAGATTGGCGGCATCTACACCAACCAGAAGAAAGGAACCACATCCGTGGGAAAGATGGATCGAACCATCTGGCAGAAGCACTTCAAACTGCTCGATGAGGCAGATGCCAGCAAGGTGAAGGCAGAAGAGTTCGACCTGAGCAAGGCTGCCGATGCCACCTATCTGGAAGAGAATGCAGGCAAGCTGATGACCATCAAGGGCGTGAAGTTCAGCAGCGCCAACGGCAAGACCGTCTGGGCTGCCAACGACGAGACCACCAACCAGAGTCTGAAGGATGCCAAGTCGGGCCAGTGGATCAGCAGCAACACCGTGGTAGTACGCACATCAGGCTACGCCCGCTTTGCCAATGCCATCCTGCCAGACGGAGCCTACGACATCACAGGCATCTTTACAAGATACAACAACACATGGCAGATTCTCATCCGCAACACCGACGACCTGAGTCCGGTAAGCTCCAACCAGTAATTACACATTATTATATATAGTAACATCAATAAAAAAGACAACAATATGAAAAAGTATATATTTTCAGTTTTGATGGCGGCGATGGCTGCCTTCACATTCAGCAGCTGTGAGGATGTGCCAGAACCTTATACCCTGCCTACCAAGCCGGAAGCCGGTGGTACCACTGAGGGCGAGGCAAAGGGTACAGGTACTGCTGCCGACCCATTCAACAGCATTGCAGCTATCAACTATTGCAAGACCCTGGAGGCAGGCGTAGAGTCTGACAAGGAGGTCTATATCAAGGGTAAGGTAGTGAGCATCAAGGAGCAGTTCTCTACCAGCTTCGGCAACGGTTCGTTCTACATCGCCGATGACGAGAGCAGCGAGAAGTTCTACATCTTCCGTTCCCTCTATCTGGGCAACAAGAAGTGGACCACCAGCGACCCTGAACTCAAGGAAGGCGACGAGGTGGTAGTTTGCGCCAAGGTGATGAACTACATGGGCAACACACCGGAGACCGTGGCAAACAAAACCTATCTGGTTTCCCTGAACGGCAAGACTGCCGGTGGCGAAAGCAGTGGCGATATCACCGGCACGGCAAAGGGCGATGGTTCTGAGGCCAATCCATTCAACAGTGTGGCAGCGCAGAAGTATACCGCAGCCCTGCCATCGGGCGCCGTATCAGACAAGGAGTTCTACATCAAGGGTAAGGTACAGAGCATCAAGGAGCAGTTCTCAGCATCCTTCGGCAACGGATCATTCTATATTGCCGATGATGCCAACAGCACCCAGTTCTACATCTACCGCATCTACTACTTCGGTGGTGAGAAGTGGAAGGAGGGCGATATGACGCTGAAGGAAGGCGATGAGATTGTGGTTTGCGCCAAGCTCATCAACTACATGGGCAACACCCCAGAGACCAACCAGGGCGGCAAGCTCATTTCCGTGAATGGCAAGACCAGCGGCGAGGGCGGCGGCACCGTAACTCCAGACCCGAAGCCAGATCCAAACCCAGGCGAGGTAGCAACAGGCGAGAATGGCGGTTTCGAGAACTGGACAAACAGCAAGCCAACCAACTGGAACACCAACTCTGCCGGCAATGCAAGTCTCACCAAGAGCGAGGATGCCCACAGCGGCAAATACTCAGTGCAGGTGGCTGGAACAACCAGCGCCAACAAGCGTCTGGGCTACAAGGAGATGAGACTGAAGGCAGGTAAATACACTATCAAGTTCTACGCCAAGGCAGCCACAGCCACAGGTGCATCCGTATGCCCAGGTTATGTAGCCGTTAATAATGGCACCGTAGATTCACAGAACTACAATTATACCAAGAAGTATGTGAATGTAACCAACACAGAGTGGACATTGGTAGAGCAGGAAATGACCATAGAAAAAGATGGCACCTACAGCATCGTTATTATGAATGCCAAGAAGCCAGGTGCAGCCGTTCTCATCGACGACTTCACATTCTTATTGGGCAGCACAGCCATTATCAAGTAAATTCTGAAGCAATTCCAGGAAAGTGTGTTCCGTCGTAGTTGCATATACGTCGGAATGCACTTTTTTTCTTTTATAACTTAAAACATTAACAAGAATTACGCAAATTATGAAGCATGCTAAACTACTCATTCTCACGCTCCTCACAGCGATGACCTTTGCCGCCTGCGGCACCGACGACTCCCTGCAGTTCAGATTCCCTGACCAGGAAAACAAGGATGATAACAATGGTGGTGGAAACACCAACAAGAATGTGACTACTGCCAATATGCCTGCCGTGGTGAAGAACGCCATCCATGGCCTGGAGTTCCCAAAACTCAAGAACAACGGCAGCAGCTACGCCATCGTGCACATGGATAACACCACGGGCATGGTGAACTTCTCTACCGAATGGGACGACGACATGAAGAGCCAGCGATGGAGCTGCTACACCTTCCACACCGGAAACACGGCATCCAACGTAGATAGATGGAAACCATCGCAGGGCGAGCGAAAGTATCCATGGGATACCGACCTGCAGGAGCAGTGGGGCGTCACCGACTTCACCGAAGACCCTACCCCAACCACGCAGGGATTCGACCACGGTCATATCTGTCCTTCTGCCGACCGCAAGCTGAACCTTACCCAGCAGAAGCAGACTTTCTTCATGACCAACATGCAGCCACAGTATAGCAACTTCAACCAGCGTGGCACCTGGTATAAGATGGAGGAAGAGTTGCGCAAGCTGGCTCCGAAGATTGACTCTGATACCCTCTTCATCGTGAAGGGCGGCACCATCGACCCGGTGGGCAGCGAGAGCAACATCCTGGGATGGAAGAACCAGGGTGCATCGAGCGACGTGAAGAAGCCGGGCTACATCCCTGTGCCAAAGTATTTCTTCGTTGCCGTGCTGAAGAAGGAGTATAACAAGAGCACCAAGCAGTATAGCTACAGCGCCTTCGGCTACTGGTTCCTGCACGAGAACAAGGCGTTCGACAAGAGCGACCTGCTGGGCAACTACGTAGTGAACATCAAGACGCTGGAAGACAAGACCGGCATCGATTTCTTCTGCAATCTGCCAGATGATATCGAGAAGAAGGTTGAAACCCAGGACGTGGAGACCATCAGGAACATCTGGGGATTCAAGTCATCGAAATAACAGCCAGGCATCCCCCAAAAACGCAAACCCGCCAGGCGTCCCGGCGGATTTGAAATCATAAGTGGTTGAAAGATTATTTTAGGCATGTTGCTCTATAAAGTAGGATTTCCTTTTTTAAGGAATCCTACTTCTTATAGTAACATGTCTGAATGGAGTCTTACTCAAATCCCCACCATTAATAACCACTAACAACGCCCCAACCCATTCTTGCATTTCAAGGTAAAAGTTAAATTTCGCAATAGAAAAGCCGAACTCATTTTCCTTTTTGTATATCATAACTACCCATCAGTTTCCATCAAATATAGCCAATATCAGACTTCATTCTGTCTCAGGACACACATTCACGAAGCAAAGATACATAAAATTCTTTTAATGACCAGGCAAAACATAAATTTTCTTTTATGTTTAACTCGTTTTTAATATTTTAGGTTTGAAAAGCTGTGGAATTGGTGGGAGCACCACAAGGCTATGGTGTATTTTGTCTTATCGGGAAAACCTAATTATCACTTGAACTAAACAGAAAAAAACACGAAAAAAGAAAGAAAAATGAGTTAAAAACGTTAAAAAGCCACCAGATACTAGTGGTAGGCTAAATTTTTCTATTCCAACTTTTTGATGTTTCTTTGCACTGTGACACTAAAGCCACATAATAGGTAATGGCAATAACAAAAAGTAAAGACAAAAAGAAACAGCAGAAGGTGGTTCTCACTAAAGAGAATCCAGTACTCTCTGAAGAGGAGGAAATGCGCTCTGAAGAGACACAGGAACTCTCTGAAGAGGAAATGAAAGCCTGCAAGAACGGATTGCAAGAACGAGAGAAGAAGACCAATAAAGAGGTTATCGACTTCCTGCAACAGTACATCCACGATGGTAATTACGGTATCAGACCGCAAAACTTCCAAAAAAAGGCACACCTGGGAGTGAACACTTTCAAAGCTGTATTCAGCCGAGAGAGAAAGCTGAGCAGAAGATTCAAGCAACGTATCTGTCTGGGAATAGGCATTATGTGGGAAGAAATCGTGCGCAATCATATCGACAGATACTATCCCAAGCTAACTCCAGAAAAGAGACTAGAAAAAGTACAGAAACTTCGGAAAGAATTCATCTGGCATCTGGGTACACCCATGAAAGAAATATTCGAAATGATGCAGGAGGGAGCGAATCTTGAAACTTATGCTATCTATATGAATAAGACTTCTGGTAACAAGGACAATTTTACAAAGAACGTTTAATACATAATTATTATGACAAACAACACAACAATCCAAACAAGCAAATGCTCTGACAGCGATTCGGGCTATCAGGTGGCAGGCAGATACACCATCCAGCCGCTCACCACCTGCATCGATATCGAGACGGAGCGCAAACTCATTGCCAGCTGGCATACCAGCAGACTGACGGATACGCAAATCCGCAAAATGCTGATGCTCTACTTCGGAGTACCGGAATGGATGAATCAACAGAAACTGTATGACTGCAACAGATTTTCTGATATCGCAGAGGGACTGCGATTCCATAACCGACATGATTTCGTGGAAATCCTGCTCAGATGCTCAGGATTCGGATTCATCTGGAAGAATGATGAGAAGCCTCATACCGACCAGAATCTCATGGCGTTTTACACTCCGATCTGGCATGTCAGCGACGAGAAAGACATGGGAAACAACCACGATTTGAACTCAAGCGAGCAAACCTTGCCCCCCGTTATTAATAATAATATATATAATAAAAAGAAAAATAATAAAAAGAAAAATATAAGCAAGAATGTAACGGGGAGCAAAACTTGCTCGGCCGAGTACGAGAAGGAAGTGGAAGCTGCAGCCAAGGAGCTCCTCAATTACATCGGAACCGACCCGGATGCTTACGCCAAGGTGGTGAAGCCCGTGAATGAAATTACGCAGAAGCTTAATCCGAATCTCTACATAAATCCGGAGGATGCCTGCCCTACCAATATGGCTACAAACACTTTCTTCAACGACTATCTGTATCCCTATCTGCTCAAGAACAGCAAGGTGATGATGAACATCAAGAACCCGGTGGGCAAAAGCTGCTGGCTCGCCAATCTCATCAAATACGATTTCATGCAGAAGAACATCATGCGTGCCGTGAATGATGCCACCGAGTACCTCAAGCTGCATGCAGCAGAAATGATGCGGCAGTACCGACCTATCTCGAATTTCGAGTATCAGGACAAGGCGTCGAAGCAGCGATTCTATGATACGCCACGAAGTGATGGAACCCAGGAGCAGCATCGAATACCACAGGATGCTGCTCCGAGACCATCCGGCAACGCTACCTGGAACAAATTCTCGCACACCTGGGTTGTTCCAAAGTAACTCACTGTCCAGTTGAACAAACAATAAACAACAACATAAAAATCCTAAAAATATGGAAGAAAACCAACAAAATCAAAACAGAAATGAGAAGCCACGTTACTATGCTACAGACTTCAATGAAATCAAGGAGAATCTCTCAGATGAAGAGAAGCTGCTCTTCGAGAGATACAAGGAAATGCTCAGCGGCATCATCCCTGCTGACTCAGCTTCATCAGCTCCAGCAAATGATGCACCATCCTCCTCATCATCTCCTTCAAACGATGCTGCATCCTTCAAGGCCCTCCTCAATCAACTGAAGGACATCAGCCAGAAAACCATGAAGCTGATGGCTCGAGGAAAGCTCGATATCCCCGTAACCTGCCCGAAATGCGGAAAGCGTCACTGCTTCATCAAGGTAGATAACGGATTGACCCACTGCTGGTCGTGCAACTGGAGCGGATACCTGGAGGAGATGAAATCGCTCCTCGGAAAGGGCAGCGGAAAGGTGAACGGAAACTACTATGCCAACGCCCAGAAAAAGCAGCAGGATGAACACAAAGCCAAAGACTACGTGCCCATGCTGCCCGACGACTTCCTCGAGATAGATGCCGAAACACGCTCCTGGCTCTACCCCATCTACCCCTTCAGGACCCAGGAAGAGCAGCAGCACTTCATCGACCACTTCCACCCCGCCAACCTCCTCTCGCGCCATCCCAAGGCCCGTCCCCTGATTACCGCCACCGAACTCGCCTCGCTCCAGTCGATGGTGCAGCGATACATCCAGGCAATGAAGCTCTCGCCCGACATCATCGTTCAGGAAGGAGTGATGTGCGCATGGATGAAGCAAAATGCGGATGACCCCAAAAGCGAGGACCCGAAAGGCGTGGAGATGGTGCCTGCCATCGCCTACTGCAACTACCTGGACGGCAAGATCATCAACGTGAAGTTCCGCTCCGTGCAGCAGCACCCCATCACCGGCGAGTGGAGCAAGCTCTTCTGCCAGGTTTCCCCCACCAAGCCCTGCGCTCCCTACGGCATCGACAGCATCAACCTGCTCCGTCCCGACGCACAGTCCATCCGCCAGCTCATCATCACCGAGGGCGAAAAGGACCGACTCACGCTGATGACCTGCGGATTCCCCTACGTGCTGAGCATCGCCAACGGTGCCAGCACCAACATCGAGGAGAGTCACGAGGCTTTCGACGAGTGGATTCAGCAGGCGGACGAGATCATCATCTGCGGCGACACCGACCGACCGGGCCGCCGACTGGTAAAACTCCTGATAGAGCAATACCAGACCCGCGCCAAGGTTACCACGCTGCCGCAGGGCAAGAAGGACATCAGCGAGGTATATGAGGCATTCGGAAGCCAAGAGGTGAAGCGAATCATAGCCGAAGCGCAGGGCATCAGCGACGCCGACATCTACGACCTCTCCGAGCACAAGGAGGACATCCTCGCCATCATGATGGGCAACTACGACCGTGGCTACGAGGTGGGGATGGGCAGACTCACCGACGGCATCTTCCACCCCACTTCAGAGGGCGGGCTCATCATCCTCACCGGTCGCCCGAACTCGGGAAAGACGGATTTCCTCAACTGTCTGATGGCGCATCTGATGTACCACAACCAGAAGCGCGTGGCGTTCTTCTCGTTCGAGAAACCTATCAAGGGCAAGCACGTGAGGGAGATTGCCCGCATAGCCCTGGGGGTGAGGAACACGGAGGATATGGACGGCGCCGAATCGCCCGAAGAGGCAAGGCAGGAGAACCGCAAGGTGCTGGATTTCCTGTCGGAGCACATGGTGGATTTCGACACGAAGACCCGCCTGCCCGACAGCAACTACATCATCGGAATGATGGAGGCGATGATGAACCGCAAGAAGCAGAAGATAGATTACCTGGTGATAGACCCGTATGTGTTCATCAACATGACCGAGGGCGGCAGCCGTGCCACGGAGACGGAGAAGGTGAGGCTGATGCTGACGAAGCTGCAGGCATGGAGCCGTACGCGCCACATCTGGACGGTGGTGGTGGCTCACCCGAGAATACAGTACAAGGACGGTCACGAGGCCTTTCCGCCGCTGGATATCTACTCCGTAGCAGGCAGTGCGCAGTGGGCGAACCTCGCCGACTTCCTGCTCACCGTAAACCGCATCTCGAAGCCCGAGGAGGGCAAGATGTTTACCATCGTGGAGATGCTGAAGGTGAGAGACCAGGAGTTCTGTCATCCCGGAAAGGTGTACTACGTGCGCCAGCCCTGCGGCAGATACGACGAAAGGGAATCGGAAAACGACTGCATAGCCGAGGCGATGCAGGGCAAGGTGCTGGCGAAGGACGATGAACCCTGGAAGGGAATGGGGAATGTTGAATGTTGAATGTTAAGTGTTAAATGTTAAGTGTTAACTTGCCTATGACTAGAGAAGAGTATAATGAATTGAGAGCACGGGCACACGAGATGATGCTCGACGACTATAAGTGGATGCTGGATCAGGAATCGGGCATCCGGGAGTGGCGATGTCCCAAGAGATGGATTATCGAGTTTGTACACGATGTAAGCGACTATGTGATGGTGAGGAGCAGCGGCGAGGAGGACGTGGGCGATGAGTGGCACGATGATCTCCTGCGCCCCATCCCCCTGCAGAAGCTCTACCGCCAGTTCTTCCAGAAGAGCTGCATTCCCCCACCCAATCATCCGGATAAGGCGCTGAGCAAGCTCAGGGGCATGGAACAGCGCAACAGCATCTACCCCGACAGCATCACGAGATTCTACATGGAGCAGCTGCAGAAGAATCCTCCCTGCCGCATCATCCAACTGCTGATTATGGGAGGGGAAGAAAGCTGAAAAGAGCCTCTATTGCTCTGGAATAGAGCCTCTTTTACCCTGTAATAGAGCCTCTTTTGGCGATGAAATGAGCCTAAAACAAACGTTACGTTAGGCTCATTTCAGACCCAAAAGAGGCTCTAATGATTTCGAACTGTACGGTTGAAATTACCCTATACGTCCAGAAAGCTCAGAAGCTCCTAGCCCAGGGCATCGCCCTGGGTATTTCAGAAGATGGTAATTACGCCCTGTAAGGGCAAAAGCTTTAAAACTGACGCGGTAACCCTCGATGTAACCCTCCCTGTAACCCCCAAACCCTTGACAAAACCGAAAAAATTTCGTATCTTTGCATCGTAAACCAATTACTAATGCTTATGGAAACACACACTATGTTAGAACTGGAGAGGATGCAGCAAATGCTCCTCTCCACTCACTTCGCCCTCGGAGAGTTTCTCCGCTCGGGCACCGCCATCAAGTATGGCATCGACAACACGCCACAAAGCTCCATGGTCATCATCCGTCTGATGATGCTGTGCGAGCAGGTGCTGGAACCTCTTCGTCTGCATTGCGGCATCATCACCATCACGAGCGGGTATCGCTGTCCGCAGCTCAACCTCGCCGTGCATGGCGTACCGGGCAGTCAGCATACCCTGGGCGAGGCTGCCGACATCTTCATCCCGAACGAGGAGATTCTGGCGAAGTACAGAAAATTCATAGAATCGAGCTGCACCTTCGACCAGCTGATCCTGGAGCCTCGCGGCGCTTCTCCCGGAAAGCACCGCTGGTTGCACGTTAGCTACACCATGCGGCGGAAGAATCGTCAGCAGGTATTGATGTAAAATTTTCTAATAACATGATAAACAGAAAGGAGATACTAAAATGAAGAAAGACACATGGAAAACCATTATCCAGATTGCGATTTCTATTCTCACGGCGATTGCCACCACCATGGGGGTAACCTCGTGCATGGGTAGCTAGCGCAGATTCATCGGATATTCTTTTCATCGGATTCCGATTATTAAGGTCACGCAGATTTCGCAGATGACGCAGATTTTTTCTGATTGTTTTTTGTCCCACAGATTTCACAGATTAACGCAGATTTAGACCTATTCGGTCTATGGGAATGACGCAGATTTTTTTATTCATCTGATTAAGCGGAGTTATCCGATGGAAAATCTGCGAAATCTGCGCTATCTGCGTAACATAAACCCATCAATGAAGTCACGCAGATTTCGCAGATTACGCAGATTTTCATTGATAGAACGTGCTTAGGAATATCGCAAGAAAAATCTGCGTAATCCGACCGGACAGGTCTGATCTGCGGATAAGTAGAAGAAAGAAAAATCTGCGTAATCTGCGAAATCTGCGTGACAAAAAAAACGTTAGTAGCGAAATCTGCGTGACAAAAAAACGATGAAGAAAGAAAAATGATTGTTTAACCCTTTAAATCTAAATGAGTATGGCAAAATTCAGAAAAGTGAAGAACAACCGCAAGAACTCCCCTACCAAGGGAATGATCTACGGTAGAGCAGTAGTGAACAGCGTGGTACACACCAGCGCCATCGCCAAGAAGATTACCGAGCGATGCACCGTGACAGAACCGGACATCCTGGCCGTGATTAACGCCCTAATGACAGAGATCTCCGCCAACATCGCCGAAGGCAACAAGGTGGTTCTCGACGAATTCGGAAGCTTCAAGCTCGGCATCAGAACTTCCCCAGCCGTAAACGCCAAGAAGTTCACCCAAGCCAACATCAAGAACATGTACGTCATCTACACACCTTACACGTTCATGGATCACGGCAAGCGAGTGAAGCCGATGCTCAGTGGCATCAAGATGGAGGAGTTGACCGAGTACAACGGCATCGAAGACGAGAATGATGGCGACGGAACTCCAGGAGGCACGACATCCGGCGGAACTTCAGAAGGCGGCACCGACAAGGACAATACCGGTGATACCTCCGACGCCACCGACAAGGACAACCCAAGCGGCGGCAACACCGAATCAGGAGGCACCGGAAGCGGTGAAGACGGCGGCAGCGACAATGTAGATCTCTAATCGAGTAGGAGGTAAACACTAATCATAGGTGTTTATCTCCTATTTTCATGTT
>OICE01000122.1_pt1 | contig 29805 bp, 27 predicted proteins | sample 1581171 | NCBI WGS metagenome assembly OICE01 (sample SAMEA3882545, study PRJEB24775) | human gut metagenome | biome: human-associated habitat; feature: intestine environment; material: feces | place: Netherlands | collected 2009/2010 | reverse complement strand
GGAGTAATGAAGAGTCGGTTAAGGCGGTATGTCCGGAGGCAATAACATATTTGACGGGAAACCCTGTACATATGCAGACATTTGTCGGGAAAGATCCAGGTGTCAATACTATGTGTTATGTGGGAAGGCTGCAGGATGTTAAGAGAGTTGATATTATACTTGAGGCTTTATACAGAGCAAGACATAAGTGGAAGCTTAAGATTGTCGGAACAGGTGAGTCAGAGGATGAACTTAAAGAAATCGTTAAGTATCTTGGGCAGCAGAATCAGGTTGAATTCATGGGCTGGCAGGATAATCCATGGGAGAGTTGTAAGGATGCTTCTGCAATGATAGCTGCATCAGAGTATGAAGGATTCATGCTTACTGGGGCAGAAGCTCTTTCAATGGGCATGACTGTTATATCGACGCCAGTTGATGGGGTTACTGATTATGTAAGAGAAGGTATGAATGGCTATTTCTTTAAATATGAGGATGCTATAGGACTTGCAGGAATTCTTGATAATATATATGAAGGGAAAATGCCTTTGTGTGACAGAAAAATATGTCATGAATCTGTAGAAAAATATAGTGAAGAAGTATATTTTAGCCGCTTAAAAAATATTTTTTATTTTTTATTAAAAAGGAGTGAATTTAGAACTGTGGATTCTGGTGACAGTTTTCAACTAATTATACTTATAATTCTTTTAGTGCTTTCAGCATTTTTTTCATCAAGCGAGACAGCGCTCATGTCCGTAAATAAAATACGGCTGCGTTCCCTTGCCGAATCAGGCAACAAGCGGGCCGCCCTGGCTCTTGATATTGTGGAGAATAAAACTTCCAAAATGCTGAGCGCCATTCTGATCGGAAACAATATTGTAAATCTTTCGGCATCTTCCATTTCAACATCCCTTGCCATCCATCTTTTTGGAAACACGGGTGCGGGAATTGCCACAGGTATTCTTACGTTTTTAATACTGATCTTTGGTGAAGTAACACCAAAAACCATGGCAACCATCAAAGCAGATTCTATGTCTTTGACAGCGGCTGCTCCGATTGGATTTCTGATGAAAATACTTACTCCTGTTATTTTTATCATCAACAAGCTCTCTCTCGGACTGATGTTTCTGCTGCATGTCAATATCAAAGATGCACAGAAAAAGATGACAGAAGAAGAACTCCGCACTATCGTGGACGTAAGTCAGGAAAATGGTGTCATCGAACATGAAGAACGGGATATGATTCATAACCTCTTTGATTTCGGTGATGCCGAAGCCAAGGAGATCATGGTTCCGCGAATTGACATGACTTTTGTTCAGGCAGATGCCACCTATCAGGAAGTACTTGATATCTTCCGTCAGGATATGTTTACACGCCTTCCTGTTTATGAAGACTCGACCGACAATGTAATCGGAATCATCAACATGAAAGACTTCCTGTTGCAGAATGACACCCCGGAATTTTCCGTACGAAACCTTCTGCGGGAGCCATATTTTACATATGAGCACAAAAATACTGCAGATCTGTTTCTGGAAATGCGTAAATCCTCCATTTCTCTTGCGATTGTGCTGGACGAATACGGAGTAACCGCAGGACTCATTACTTTAGAAGACCTGTTGGAAGAAATTGTAGGGGAAATCCGTGATGAATATGATGCCGATGAAGAAGACGATATCACCCGGATCAGTGATCGCGAATTCTATGTACTTGGTTCCGCCAATCTCAACGATGTCAGTGAAGCGCTTTCCCTGCACTTTACTTCGGATGATTATGACACCATAGGAGGATATTGTCTGGGTCTTCTCGATCATCTGCCGGAAAAAAACGAAATCATTTTAACAGATAATAATATTCTTCTCCGTATTGACCGGATGGAAAAAAACAGAATCGAACGGATTTATATCCGGCTTCCGGAGCCGCTGGAGGAAACAAGTTCCGAACAAAAGTCTGAAGAATAATCCGTAAATTCTGAGGGCTGCTTTGGCAGCCCTCATTTTTTATGCCAGCAGCTGTCGAAGCCACACACGAAGAGAATCCTCCGTGATCCATTTCGAATCTCCGGCAAGACCTCCCCTTTCTTTTGGAATCAGATTCTGTCCGGCATCCTCAAAATATTTTTTGCTGATAAACCGGCAATGAAACGAAATAATCTTTCCCCTCGGAAAATCTTCATCCAGATCTTTCGGTTTTACCGGATCGGGATCTTTGGAATCCGGTTTCGGATCTTCCCTGTCAGTCCCCGGAGTTTCCGGATCAGGGTCTGTTGGATCAGGTCCTGCCGGATCAGGGTCTGTCGGGTCAGGTCCTGTCGGATCAGGGTCTGTCGGATCAGGGTCTGTCAGATCATCTGTGTTCTCCGTCTTCCACACTCCATAAAGATCAATTTTCGGACTGTATCTGATTATCCAGCTGTCCTTTACCACTGCCCCACATTTTAAGTCTGCTTTTTTTGCATCCGGCTTCATTGCCCATCCAACCAGTTTTTTTCCTTTCGTTTTCCACCCGATATTTTCCAAAGGCACTTTTCCATAACCATACGTCATTGTCTGCACATCCATTTCCGTATCATCTTTTGAACTGTTCCGGTGAAAGAAAATCTGCAGTTTCTTTTTCTGTCCATAGGCCACACACCGCACATCATTTGTCACATAAAATTCCTGTCTCTCTCTATCCCCGTAACAATCTCCTCTCCATTCTGCAAAATCATATCCTTTCTTTGCTTTTGCTTTTAAACATGCCGTGTATCCATAACAATACTCTCCACCACCGGAAACCGATGCAATCCCTTCCCCTGCAATCGCATCCACCCAGAAAAACAATCCCTGAATTTCTTTGTGGAAATAATTGTGAAAGGAAGTGTATGACTCTCTGCTCCAGCTTTCCGCACCGGAAATCCCCTGATAAGTCGTATATACTTTTCCAGAAACCGGCCCCTGATCATTCATGGTTCCCTGCGCTTTTCCTTTCCTTACCACAATCATACAGGCATCCATCACCATAGACGCTTTGCCTTTATTTAATGCCTGACTTGCCTTTGCATTCAACCGGTCCTTCAGGTCTCCCAGTGTCAGCGCATACAGATTATATTCTGCACCACCTTTTCTGACACGATGCACCGCATACATATAGTTTCCGCCTAGTTTAAAATACATCGTCTGCAGTTTTTTCCCGGAAGAATCCTTTACCGACAACTTCCATCCGATTGTCCGGTAGCGGATATCCGAACTTGCCAGATTTGCTTTGGTTGCATAATAGATCATCCCATCGGTTTCCGAGAACGGGAAAAAGCATACATTATTTCCATACTCCTGATAATAACTGTATGCATTTTCTGATATTCCAGCATAAATTTCCGTCTGTCTGAACGGAAGAAATGTCACCAGCAATGCCACGACCATCCCGAACACCACAATTTTTATCTTTTTTTCCATTAACCGATTGCCACCTCCCAGTATTCACATAATAATCTTCCGTTTTCATCCTGCTGTCCCCCGGTATATACCCCGATAAACTGATATATCTTCTCTCTTTTTGCAAGTGTTTTTGTATAATCCGGAAGTTCCTTTTCCGACGGAAATACACACACCGCTTTCTCCTGCATAGTAATTTTCCTGACCGGACAGTCCTTCTTTTGTAAAAAATCTTTTATCAGCCTGTCCAATTCCTTTCCCCCGAGCTTTCCCTTGGTCCACTTACGCATCAGAACATCCATTTCTTTTTTGATATTACGGTCAGTAACGCTTCCATCGCTCTGGTAATACAGCCATTGCGGTGTCAACAGATCCGTATCCTGTCTCTGTTTTCCTGTTATGAGGGCCGGATGTGAAATATCTCCTGCATGCGCTGCAGAAGATACATATTTTCCGTCACACAGCACAGATAATAACAGGGAAAACAGCATTGCGGTCACACATGCTGCAATTGTCAGTGCAAGGATCAACGCATGTTTTCCTTTGGTTGTCAGTCTCCCTTTTCTGCTCATACCTCCTCCTCTTGCGGCCATATTTCTTCCGTCTCTGTTTCCTCTTCGATTACTTCCGTCTCTACCAGTATCGTTTTATCGCATGCTATGGACTTATGAAATCCTCCCGGAAGTACAAAATCTTCCGTTACCCTTACCGAAATAACACCCGAAACCATATCACAGCTTTTTACATCAATGGAAACCCTTGATGCCGTATGTAACTGCTGCCGGATTTCCTGCCGGACAAATGCTTCAACCTCCGTGTCCGACACTCCAGTCGCATAATACCGGTTCAGATGATATTTAAGTACCTGCGAAATACAGTTTTCCATTTCATTTTTTCTTGTGGAAATACTGTAGATACTCAGACAGGAAACGATCGTATAAACTGCGATCATACAGCCTAGTATTCCTAATATTATGTTTTTCATCGACTCCTCCAGTACCCTTCAAACGCTGCCGTGTCTGTTTCACACAGTGCGCGGCTCTTTGGAATTCCCTTTTCCACAATCACGCTCAGTGCCGTCACAACCGCGATTGCCGTGCCTGCGTATTGTCTGATCAGTTCTTTCATCAACAGCCTCCGTTTCCCCAAACCTCGATCATCTGCATAATCAATCCCTGTCTGGACAGCAAAAACTGTCCCAGCGTGCCAAAAAACACAACTCCTCCCACCGCAGCCAGTACCGCACTGCCGTATTCTTTTACCACTGCTGCCATATTCTATACCCCCGCAATCAATTGCAGAACTTTCCCAAGCCCTGCCAGGACCCCTGTACCAATCACAAATAAAATTCCACCAATTCCATATTCTTCTATGATCTGTTCCATCCCATCTTCCTCCTTTTACTTTGCATAGCTTACAAATGTATGCTGCCTGTTAATTCCCAGAAAAGCAACTTGAAACGGAAACTGCATTTCAATTTTTGCCATATCAACCCCATCCATTCCATATGGTATCTGACTGACCTGCGAAACGGTTGCCACTGTGGAATTTTCATTAAAAAATGTTACTTTCAGCTGATATCCGGCTTCCTCACTCTGCAAAAAACACTGTCGTACCACACCGGTATTAAAATCACTGTTTTCGATCTCATCAACAATCCGTGCCTGCATATCCTGTGCATTCATTACTTCCATATAGGCTGCCAGAATTCCCATTGCTGTCACCGCCATAAAAAGAGTCAGGAATACTCCCATGAATGCCTTTATGATCTGGCTCATTTTGTATCCTCCTCCCTTTTATCCAAGTCCTGCCCCTGACAGAAATGTCATCATAAACACTGCCATATCCACAAGAAGTTTTAATGACGCTGTCAATACCGGTGCAAGAAACAACAGATACATTCCACTGCTCAGATTTTTAAGCCGTCCCTTTTCTGCGACATCCAGCATCTCCAGATTCCGGTCAATCAGTTCCCCGATCTGCCGGTCTGCCCTGCCACTGTTTCCCATGGAAACGGAAAAGAGCATGCTCATGGCAGAATGTACTTCCGGAATCTGAAAACTTTTCAAAAACCGATGGTAGGGAAGCACGGACTCCGGTTCCATTTCCAGCTGACCAACCAGTATATCCAGATCCCGCCGCAGCACCGGCGGAACATGCTCCTGTGATTTCTGCAAAGCGACCTGAACATTTTCACTCTGCAAAAGCAGTACAATATCCATCAGCCATCCCGGAAATGCACACTTGATACTGCGTACCAGCGTTTTTCTGGCAACCGCCCGTCCTACCCGGTGCTGATTTGCCATCAGAGCAACCAGAAGCAGTGCCGCCGCTGTCATCAGCTGATACCCAAAATAATATGCAGCTGCTGCACCTGCCGCCGTCACAACAGCCAGAACTACCGACAAACGTTTCTCTTTCCGCTCATCATACCGGTAATATTCTTCTATTTTCTTTGCATCTGCCTCATCGGTATGTCCATCCAGGGCCAGCCAGTCGATGGCAAGATATTTCTGCGCTCTCGCAAAAATCAGATCATCAAGGATCACAACTATAATCGTAAGCACCTGAGAAATCAAATTTTTACTGATATCAATTTCCATAACCGGCAGATATAAAATCATCCCGCATATCAACAATGACGCAGCAATTGACATTATAATATCCACAAACATTTTCCTGCGCTCTTTCATGGACTCCCGTATCCGCTGCTCCCACCTCTTTTTGTCTGCCAGAAGCAATTCCACCGGTCTTTCTATTGCTCCTCCATAAATCTCCACATGTACAATAAAATCATGTACATTTTTTATCCGGCTGCAGGCATATTCCCGTTCGATCATCTGCAGGGAATCCCGCATTACGTCAGTTTCATCAAACGTCATATGCATATGATCAATGGCTTTTTGGAGAACTCCGCGCATCGGACCATCCACCATCGCCGCATCTACATTCACCAGTGCTCTCTCCACTTTTTCTTCTTTGACGAAAGCATACAACAGCATATCCAGGTACTCGGATACCTCCTCAAATTTTCTCTCGTATACGATCTTTTTTTTGTACCATTTCCGGTGTCCGGAAATCCGAAGCAGCAGAAAACCGCCAATGACAACCGTCGTAATCCAGTGAAGTTTTAAGAGCAGATGCAGCGCATACAGAGCCGACAGTACAACCAGATAAATCATGTTTCCACCTCCCTGTCTGCATCCTTTCCAAGCTGCTGGTCCAAAAGGCTGCAAAGCAGCGGGTTGTCAACTCCCTCTCTTTTAAACCGCCGCAACAGCGATTCCGGAAATTCTTTCAGCACCAGTTTTCCATCGGTCACTGCCATAATAATTTTGTTTTTTTGGCCTTCTCTGTCAAAAAAACATACCTGGTCAATATAACGGTACACCTGACCGGCCCCGTTCTTTTTCTTTCGGATCAGAACCCCGACATCCATTGCCTGATAGATATCGTTTTCCAGACGGTCCGCATCCACACGCGTTTCAAGCATATTTAAAATCCGGTCCGGGATATTCCGGACATCGTCCGTATGCAGGGTGGTCATTCCCCGTACTCCCGTTGACCACCCTTCCAAAAGGTATTTCACCTCTTTGGAACGTGCCTCCGAGAGCATGATCCATTTGGGATTTAACCGCAGGCTTGCCTTGATCGCATCCGCATAATCAAACCGGTCATTGACCCGCATCTCAATACAGTCTTTCCCCGGATTCGTTGCGGAATACCGGATCTCCATGGTATCTTCGATTGTGATGACACGCTCATTTCCCGGAACATATTGGGAAAAAAATTTTACACACTCCGTCTTTCCAATTCCCGGCATCCCGCAAAAAATCAGATTCATTTTCGTCAGCACGCAATTGACCAGTACTGCAAGAATATCCCTGCTGCAATACTGTTCCTGCAGTGCCTTTTCTGCTGTCAGCCGAATGACCGGCGGTGTTTTCCGGATGCTGATACTGCGCCCGGAACGTGCGATCGACTCATGCAGAACTGTCACCCGCAGCTCACTGGTTTCTGCCTCCAGCTCCGGATTCTGCTTGTTAAACTGCTGACTGACCACATTTGCAATCCGCTGGGTAAACTGTTCTACAAATGCCAAAGTCATATTCTCATCCACATACGCCTGATTCACCCGGTAACGTTCGTTATAGATATTGGTCAGCCAGATCTCCCGCCCATTGTAATCGACATCTGTGATCTCTTCGTTCGCAATATATTTCCACAATGGACCGAAATACTCTTTTCCAAGTTCCATACAGCCTCCTTAGGGTGTCGGCAGACCGGTATTTTTGTTCGCCTGGTCAATAAAATTTTTCACCAATGTCTGAAACGCACTTCCGATCGGTCCGCTTGTATCCGTTCCCACAACTGCTGTAATGACAAGGATCACTGCAAGAATCGCTACCACGGTAATTAAAATACCGCCATATTCCTGAAATATTTCTTTCATATTTTCATTTTCCTCCTGTATGAAGGACGTTCTTATGGGAAACCACAGAAGAATATCTGTGGGCACAAAAAATGCGGCGATTGCATCACATGCATTGCCGTACTGAAAAAAGATATTTTTACTATACCGTTTTTTGGGTTTTTGTAAATAGTTCTTTGGTACTAAAAAAGGACTTCCGCACCGGGAAGCCCTTCTTTTTGCTTTTACCTTAGTCATTCACTCTATTTTTCTGCCAGAAATTTTTCTGCTGCAACCATGCGTACCACAACAACAAATACATTTGCTGCCTGCTCAAGTTCGGCAAGCGACGGATACGTCGGTGCAATACGGATGACAGAATCCTTCGGATCTTTTTTGTAAGGGAACGGAGAACCCGCACCGGTCAGTACCACCCCTGCCTCTTTACACTTTGAAACAATCTCCTTTGCGCATCCTTCCGGTGCCTCGAAGGAAATAAAATATCCTCCAAGCGGATGCATCCATGTACCGATTCCGCGGGATGCCAGTTCATCGGAAAAAATCTTCTCAACAAGCTCAAATTTCGGACGAATCAGATCTGCCTGTTTTTCCATATGTGCCTTGATGCCATCAACATTCTTAAAAAACTTCACATGACGCAGCTGGTTAATCTTATCATGGCCAATGGTCTGGATCGTCAGACGCTTCTTGATATCCGCAATGTTTGCCTCTGAAGAAGCGATTGCTGCGATACCGGAACCCGGGAAGCTGACTTTGCTGGTAGAACAGAATTCAAATACCATATCCGGATTTCCTGCCTTTTTGCACTCCTCTAAAATATCCAGAATCTGTGCCTGGTCCTCTTTGTAGAGATGATGTACCACATAGGCATTATCCCAGAAAATACGGAAATCTGCGGCTGCCGGCTTTAAGGCTGCAAATCTGCGGACCGTCTCATCCGAATAGACCACACCCTGTGGATTGGAATATTTCGGCACACACCAGATTCCTTTTACCGTCTCATCGTTATTCACATATTTTTCTACCAGATCCATATCCGGTCCATTCTCTGTCATTGGGATGTTGATCATCTCGATACCGAATGTCTCTGTGATGGCAAAATGTCTGTCATATCCCGGAACCGGGCAGAGGAATTTTACCTTATCGAGCTTACACCATGGAGTGTTACCACAAATACCAAACATTTCTGCACGGGCAACCTGATCATACATGATATTCAGGCTGGAGTTACCATAAACAATCACATTTTCCGGCTTTGTCCCGATCACATCCGCCATCAGTTTTTTAGCTTCCGGAATACCATCAAGGACACCATAGTTTCGCAGATCAGTGCCGTTTTCACTCTTTAATGCAGTCTTGGAATCAAGCACATCAAGCATTCCCATGCTTAAATCAAGCTGGTCTGCTCCCGGCTTTCCTCTGGACATATCCAGTGCAAGACCCATGCCTTTTATTTTTTCATATTCGGCTTTGAGTGCGGTCAGCTCCTGTGTGAGTTCCTCTTTGCTCATCTCCTGATAGGTTTTCATGGTAAGTTTTCCTCCTTATTATTCCTCTGGATTTTCTTTGATTTTTTTATAATAGGCGCGAATCTGCTGCTCATATCCGTTTTCCGACGGCTCATAAAAAACCTCACCGGTCAGTCCGTCCGGCAGATACTGCTGCTTCACGTAGTGGTTTTTATAATCATGGGCATATTTGTAACCTTTTCCGTGCCCAAGCTTTCCTGCCGATTTGTAGTGGGCATCCTGCAAATGCACTGGTACCGGCGGTGTCTTTGTCTCCTGCACTACACGCATGGCCTTATCAATGGCATTGATCGCGGAATTACTCTTTGGCGCACTTGCCATATAAGTAACTGCCTGTGCCAGTACAATCCGTGCTTCCGGCATTCCGAGCCGCTCCACCGCCTGTGCCGCAGCTACTGCAACCTGCAATGCCTGCGGATCAGCATTCCCGATATCCTCAGATGCCAGAATCATGATTCTTCTGGCAATAAATTTCACATCTTCCCCCGCATAAAGCATCCGTGCCAGATAATACACCGCGGCATCCGGATCTGATCCACGCATGCTCTTGATAAAAGCAGAGATCGTATCATAGTGATTATCTCCCGTCTTATCGTAGTTGATGACCCGCTTCTGAATGCACTCACTGGCCACATCCAGTGTAATGTGAATGATCCCATCCTCACTCCGGTCCGTGGTCAGAATTCCAAGTTCAATGGCGGTCAGCGCTGCACGCGCATCTCCGTTTGCCATGTCAGCTAAAAACTCCAGCGCATCATCATCCACCTGTGCATGGTAAGAACCCATGCCCTTTTCCGTATCATTGACCGCCCGAAGCAGCAATGTACGGATATCCTCCGTGGAAAGTTTCTTTAACTCAAAAATGACGGAGCGCGACAAAAGCGCAGGATTCACTTCGAAATACGGATTTTACGTTGTGGCTCCGATCAGAATGATCGTGCCGTCCTCGACAAACGGAAGCAGATAATCCTGCTGTCCCTTGTTGAAACGATGGATCTCATCGATAAACAGGATCGTTTTCTTTCCATACATGCCCTGATTGTTTTTTGCCGCGGCAACCACTTCCTCCATGTCTTTCTTGCCCGCCGAAGTCGCATTGATCTGCATGAACTCTGCACTTGTGGTATTGGCAATCACTTTCGCCAGCGTCGTCTTTCCCGTACCGGGCGGTCCGTAAAAGATGATGGAGCTGAGTTTATCCGCTTTGATCGCACGGTACAGCAGTTTGTCTTTCCCGACGATGTGCTGCTGCCCGACAACCTCATCAAGTGTGGTCGGACGCAGCCGTGAGGCAAGCGGTGACTCATCCTTCATATTCTGTTGTCTCATATACTCAAATAAATCCATTCGTATCCAATCCCCATATGAATATCATTCAAGATCTTTTTGAATAATTTTTGTGTGTATCCTGCATTTTTATTCTTTGCAGGAATTTTTCCACAAACTTCTTTACGCTTTGTTCTTTGCGATATTTCTATGTAATTTCTATTATTCTTTCATTTCCCGCTTATCTCATTTTGAAAGAAAAAGCGTCAGGAAATTCATTTCATCCTTATAAGGATACATGATTTCCTGACGCTTGACAAGTTATTATTGAGATTTTTTTACATAAATATTGCTTTTATTTTTGTACAGATGCTGTAAGTGCACCATCCTTCACGTCAATGAGGATCGTATCTCCCTGCCGTACCTGATCTTCGAGAATCAGTTTTGCAGAGAGGGTCTCTACATGCTTTTGCAGGAACCGCTTCAATGGTCTTGCACCATAAACCGGATCGTAACCATGTTCAACCACAAAGTGCTCCGCTTCCGGTGACAATGCCACCTTGATCTCACGATCAGAAAGACGTTTGTTCAGATCATCCATCAGCAGACGGATGATGCCACCAATATTTTCTTTTGACAGTGGCTTAAACATAATAATCTCATCCAGACGGTTCAAAAATTCCGGTCGGAAATGTCCCTGCAGATCTTCCATGACTTCTTTTTCTGCCTCCGGCGAAATGTTGCCGTCTGCATCAATGCCATCCAGCAGATACTGCGATCCAAGGTTACTGGTCATAATAATGATCGTGTTCTTGAAATCTACGGTACGTCCCTGTGAATCTGTGATCCGCCCGTCATCAAGTACCTGTAACAATACGTTAAAGACATCCGGATGTGCCTTTTCCACCTCATCAAACAGGACAACAGAATACGGTTTTCTCCGCACGGCTTCTGTCAGCTGGCCGCCTTCATCGTATCCGACATATCCTGGAGGCGCTCCGATCAGACGAGACACGGAGTATTTCTCCATGTATTCACTCATATCAAGACGCACCATGTTGGATTCATCGTCAAACAGGCTGGCAGCAAGTGCTTTTGCAAGTTCGGTCTTGCCGACACCGGTCGGTCCCAAAAACAGGAACGAACCAATTGGTTTGGTCGGATCTTTGATTCCGGCTTTGGAACGGATAATCGCCTCGGTCACTTTGGTAACACCATCGTCCTGACCTACCACACGTTTGTGGAGTTCCTCATCCAGGTGCAGTGTCTTATTCCGCTCGCTTTCGCTTAACTTCGCAACCGGGATTCCCGTCCAGCGGGAAATAATCTTTGCAATCTCTTCATCGGTGACATTTTCGTGTACCAGAGACAGATCACGGTCTTTGAGTTTATCTTCCTCAATTTCCAGTTCTTTCTGTAATCCAGGCAGTTTACTGTACTGCAATTCCGCAGCTTTTTCATAATCTGCGTCACGCTGTGCTGCCTCGATCTCCTTCTTTGTGCTCTCAATCTGCTCTCTGACCTTGCTGACATTGTCAACTGCATCCTTTTCGGTGCTCCACTGTGCTTTTCTGGTATTAAACTCATCACGCAATTCTGCAAGTTCTTTCTGCAGATCTGCCAGACGTTCCTGACTCAGATGATCCGTCTCTTTCTTTAATGCCGTCTCCTCGATCTGCATCTGCATGATCTTCCGGTTCATCTCATCAAGTTCTGCCGGCATGGAATCCAGTTCCGTCTTGATCATCGCACAGGCCTCGTCGACCAGATCAATTGCTTTATCCGGCAGGAACCGGTCTGTGATATAACGGTTGGAAAGAACTGCTGCCGTAACAAGCGCAGAGTCCGTAATCTTAACGCCGTGAAACACTTCGTAACGTTCCTTTAAGCCACGCAGGATGGAAATGGTATCTTCCACCGTTGGCTCATCTACCATAACCGGCTGGAAACGCCGCTCCAGGGCAGCATCTTTTTCGATATACTCCCGGTATTCGTTTAAGGTTGTGGCACCGACACAGTGCAGCTCCCCTCTGGCAAGCATTGGTTTTAACAGCTGTCCGGCATCCATGGCACCATCGGTTTTTCCGGCACCGACGATTGTGTGCAGTTCATCGATAAACAGAATGATCTGTCCATCCGAATTTTTGACATCGTCAAGAACTGCTTTCAAACGTTCCTCAAATTCACCACGATACTTTGCACCGGCAACCAGTGCGCCCATATCCAGGGCAAACAGCTTCTTGTCTTTTAAGCCTTCCGGTACATCGCCTTTTACGATACGCTGTGCCAGACCCTCGACAACGGCAGTCTTACCTACACCGGGTTCACCGATCAGCACCGGGTTATTTTTGGTCTTACGGGAAAGAATCCGAACCACATTCCGGATCTCCTCGTCACGGCCGATCACCGGATCAAGTTTCTGCTGTCTTGCACGCTCCACCATATCATAACCGTACTTTTCCAGTGTATCATATGTTGCTTCCGGATTATCGGAAGTGACACGCTGATTGCCGCGGACGGTAGACAGTGCCTGCAGAAACCGTTCCCTTGTCAGCCCATATTCTTTCATCAGTGCTTTCATCGCTGGATTTGGATATTTGAGCATTGCAAGGAAAATATGCTCGACAGAGACATATTCATCTCCCATTGCCTTGGCTTCATCCTCTGCACTGACCAGAGCCTTGTTCAGATACTGTCCGAAACGAAGCTCACCGCCGGATACCTTAACCTTAGCATCCAGTGCCTGATTCAGAGAATTTCTGAAATAATCCTTATCTATCTCCATCTTCTCGATCAGTTTAAGAATCAGGCTGTCTTCCTGTTCCAGCAGAGCATATAAAAGATGCTCCTCTTCAATCTCCTGGTTGCCAAACTGATAAGCAACCTTCTCCAGATCCTGGACAGCCTGTACGGATTTCTGTGTAAATTTACTGATATTCATAGGCTAACCCTCCTCTTATATGAGAAATATCTCTCCCACAGGAGAAATATGTTGTTTTCTTTGTTCTGCATGTAATATAACATATGTTGTTAGCACTGTCAAGAGGTGAGTGCTAATTTTTTGTGAAGATTTTGTGAAGCCTTAATTTTACGGGCTTCACAGGGATTTTTCACTTGCTTTCGCACTCGATTTTCTTGATTTGACCACATTTTTACGACAAATTCTTGGAAAAATATATTCGTCTGATTTTCTTACCACTCCTCATCTCTTTTATTATTAGATTTCAGGCATACTTACTAATTTCTTCTATTCAGCCTTCCCCTCTGGGAAAATAATTTTAAACACAAAGAAAAAAATCACCATGGAAACTCCACCTGTAATAATTGTCACAAGCATGTTATAGACTGCCGGTGCCACATATGCAGATGCAACTGGCATCCACAGATTATTAAATCCATTACAAATCAGTGAAATTACCACCCATGCAATAAAATACCAGATTGCCTGATATACAGGATTTCCATGGCTTTTAAAAGTAATATTTCTCTGAAGCGGAAAATTGATACACTGTGCAAGAAATGACCCCAATTCATAACTGATAAAATAGCCAAGTCCGCCACCGATCAGTATATTCCCCGTTGCATCACGCAATACATTGTACCCCAGCAAACTCCATGTAAATTTTACTCCAAACAGATTCATGGAAACCTTTGGCCACATAAATTCTGTACCAGCCAGACCAATTCCCAAAATTCCTGGTAAAAATGTAAATACAAGATACTGGAACACTGTCACGCCCATACTGAATATAACAAAATAGAATATCTGATAAAGCCATTTTGCAAAAGTAGCATGTTTCTCTTCAAAACATTTCCATATATTTTTTATATGATTCATCTGCACTTCCCTCCGGCTCCTTTTAATAATTTTTCATATTTCTTATTATTTCTTCTGTTTCTGAAATATCCACCAACTACTTTTTTTACTCCAAGCATAAAGTGACCATTCACAGCATCGACAATTCCATATACCATTTCCATACTGACTGCCCCACCGGTCATCTTGGCAATCCCTCGAAACGGCATATTGTAAATAAAAAGAATATTCAGATCCGGCTTTCCCTGTGCCTCACTCTTCTTTTTCATTTTTGTGAGACATCTATATATCAGCCTTGCAAGTCGGCTTTTTGCATAATACATCTGACAAATTGCATCATTGATTTCCAGATTTCCACTCCATCTTCTGTTCGGTATCTCATGGCCAAGAAGTTCACGAAATTCCTCATCTGATATTTTCTGCACGATTCCTGTATAATAGTAAGGCATTTTTGCCGGATTATACGGATACCCTTTACTATTTCCTGTTCTCTCAGTCGTACCTGTTAAACGAATATCTGCAACACTGGCTCCTACCATAATCTGATAAGTTCCTGTTTCTATTTCCCACTGTCCCGTTTTTATATTCCAATAACGGAATGTCTTATCATCAAACGGAATCCTGAGCTGTCTGCTTTCTCCTACCTTTAGATAAACTTTTGCAAAACCTTTCAGTTCTTTTTCCGGTCGGAACACGATTGCATTAGGAAGTCCTACATACATCTGAACAACCTCAGCACCGTCTCTGTCACCTGTATTGGTAACCGAAACTTTGATTCCATCCTCTTCTATGATAAGATCAGAATATGTAAATTCTGTATAGGAAAGCCCAAAGCCGAATGGATATTGCACCCGGACTTTTGAAGTATCATAATAGCGATATCCCACATAAACACTCTCGCGGTATTCCGATGTTTTCTCATTACTTGGATAATATCGGAATGCCGGTGTCTGTTCATAAGATATAGGATACGTTTCTGCCAGTCTTCCTGATGGATTCACTTTTCCGGTCAGAATATCCAATGTCGCAGAAGCGCCTGCCTGTCCATTCAGATAGCCATGCAAAATTGCTTTGCAGCAGGTGTGCCATGGCATTTCTATCGCTGATCCAGCACTCAATATACCAATAACATTTTCATTCACCTTACTGATATCCTGCAGAAGATCGATCTGGTCCTGCGGAATACGCATATGGGTTCTGTCCAATCCTTCTGATTCACTGATCTCATCAAGACCAAAGCAGAAAATTACAATATCCGCGTTCATAGACAAATTTAATGCAAACTTTCTATCATTCTCATCTACATCTCCATTTCTATGATAACCTCTTGTCATTCCCAGAATATTCAAATCATATTGTTGCAAAATCGATGACATGTCTTCTACTTTTGTTGGATTGACCATAGAAGATCCTGCCCCCTGATATCTGGGTGAAAAAGCAAAATCTCCAATAACAGCGATGGATTTTTTAGTATCCAGCGGAAGAATCTGTTTTTCATTTTTCAGAAGAATCATGCTTTCTGCTGCTGCTTTCCTTGCCAGTTGATGATGTTCATTTCTGTCAAAATTTTTATCTGAAAGCTTCTTACCTGATGTCAGTTCCATAACTGCATCCACCAGTTCTCCAACTCTTTCATCCAAATCCGCTTCCTTCAGCTTTCCATTTTGGACAGCAGCAATCACTTCTCTTGCAGAATCGTACCCACAGGACGGCATCTCCAGATTTGAGCCGGCAGCAACACCTTTCACATGGTCATTGCTTCCGCCCCAGTCTGTTACTACAATTCCATCAAATCCCCATTCTTTGCGCAGGATATCTGTCAAAAGATGTTTGTCCTCATTAGCATAAATCCCATTAATCTGGTTGTAACTGCTCATGATTGCTTTTGCGTGTCCTTCTTTAACAGCTATCTCAAAACCGGTCAGATAAATTTCTCTTAATGTCCGTTCGTCAACAACTGCGTCCATTGCCATTCTCCGAAGTTCCTGACTGTTAACCGCCAGATGCTTCGGGCAGGCATAAACGCCTTTACTCTGTATTCCACGAATATATGACGCTGCCATCTTCCCGGAAAGATATGGATCTTCTGAAAAATATTCAAAATTTCTTCCACATAATGGGCTTCTTTTAATATTTAATCCCGGACCAAGCAGGATATTTACATCCATACTTGCTGCTTCCTCTCCAAGAGCCTGTCCAATCTCTTCCCCCAGATCCTGATTCCAACTGTTTGCTATCGTCGCTGCTGTGGGAAAACAAGTTGCATTCAAGGATGCATTCAGTCCCAGATGGTCTCCTGCTCCTGCCTGTTTTCTGATTCCATGCGGTCCATCTGAAAGAAAAATGGACGGGATGGAAAGCCTGTCAATTTCTCTGGTCTGCCAGACAGTTTTTCCACTGAGGATTGCTGCCTTTTCTTCTATTGTCATCTTTTCAACCAATTTTTGCTGTTTCATAACTGTTTTCCATCCCACTTTCATCCTTATTCAGCATTCTTTCTTTTCTTATATCCCCTGATTACCAGTACTTCCATTCCTGCCATGAAAAGTGCTATTACAATGTCGATACCAATTCCTGCTTTTTTCCAGTTTTCCATACCTGTTTTTTCGTGTTCTCCATCATAAGCCCAGCTGCTTACAACTGTATACATGACATTTTTGCAGGCATTTCTCATCTGAAGTACAGATGTTGGATGCTCTGGATTGGCTACATTGTTCTCTTCTCCGTTGAATGTGGACAGCATTGCATCTACCCCATTCGCCAAAGCTGCATCTGCATTCATAAATCCATGACCATTGTTTCGGAAGAAGTCTGTAAGCGCCATTCCCCTGAAGCCCCATTCATCTCTGAGAACTGTGTTCATAAGATTACTGCATTCCCCAGTCCATTTATCTCCAAGGAAACTCCAGGAAACCATAACCGCATTTGCGCCACCCTGTTTTACAGAAATTTCAAATGGTTTCAGATAGATTTCCCGGATTGCCTGCTCATTTGACCAGACACTTACCATCTTTGCATTTCCCTCATACAGTGCGAAATGCTTAATGTAAGAATAAACTCCATATTTTCTTGCACCTTCTACTGCATTTGCACCCATATTTCCTGCAAGAACTCCATCTTCTGAAAAATATTCATAGTTTCTTGCTCCAAATGCAGTTCTATGAGTATTCATACCTGGTGCATACCAGCCCTCTGCACCCATTTCCTGACTGATCTTGCCCATGCATTCACCCCATGCCTGTGCAAGTCCCTTATTCCATGTGGAAGCAACCACAACTTCAATTGGAAATCCAATAGAACCAACTCCTGTAAAGTTGTTATTAATTGCTGCTGGTCCATCGAAATCAAGTGTAGCCACTTTTCCCACAGAGTCCATGGCTGCTGTCTGATAACCAGCCATTGCGATCATATTTGCCATTTCGTCAACAGAAAGCTGATCCAGAAGTTCTTCCCACCGCGGATCGTCATAATCCGCATCTCGCATATCAGCTAATGTAAGTCCATTATCTGCCCCTGTTGTTGGCATTACATCGTCATCATTGAGATATGTAGTTTTATCAAAATTACTGTTCAGATGATATTCTGAAACATATGGTTCTCCGAGTTCTGTAGATGCTGGTGCAGCTGTTGCCTCTTCATAATTTGCAAAATGATCTGCACGTGACAGATATGTCACATCTCCTTTTGCTTCTTCAAATACATTTGTTGCTGCAGTATCATCTGATGCTCTTTTATTTTCTCCCTTATATACTACATCTTTATCTGCAGTATAAGTTTTCTGATCCAGCGCAGTATGTGAATCGCTGTTGATAGAAATCACATAATCGCCTTTTTCAAGAACATATGCTTTTGCATTATTCTCATCATAAGAGGCCATATCTTCTATACTGAATGTAACTGTAACAGTCTGAGATTCTCCCGGCTGAAGCAGATCTGTTTTTGCAAACTCAATCAGATTTGCAGAAGATTTCTCAATTCCGCCATTTGTATATGGTGGTTTATAATACACTTCTACTACATCTTTTCCGGCAACATCTCCGGTATTGGTTACTTCTACATCTACAGAAATCTGCCCGTCTTTTTCTTCCAGTTCGCCCATCTTCTGTTCAAATTCTGTATAACTCAGTCCATATCCAAATGGATACTGTACTGTTTTATCGTAATCGATAAAGCCTTCCTGTGCTGCTGTTTCGTAATACTTGTACCCTACATAGATTCCTTCTACATAGTTTGTAAATGCTGGAGCGTATACCTGCGGAGATCCTGCATTCATTCCTTCAACTGCCATATCTACCAGGTTGGTATATTCAATCTTTTCTCCATTGTTCCACCATGGAGCAGTTGTCATGTCGTAAATAAACGTATCCGGTGTTTTTCCGGAAGGATTGACTTCACCTGAAAATACTTTACCAAGTGCATTAAATCCCACATTTCCCGTTCCAGGACACCATACAACAGATTTAATCTGAGGATATTCATCTGCGAAACCAAGTTCAAACTGATTTGCTCCATTATAAATCACAATCACATTATCAAAGTTTGAGCAAACCATATCCACCATATCTCTCTCAGTTTGTGAAAGCTGTAAATAATGCTCTCCCTCAGGAAAATCATCATATTCATCTGAATTATTATCATAGGCTGCTTTTTTTACATCCATAGGAATATCATTATGACCTTCACCTGCTTTTCTGGAAAGAACCACAACTGCCACATCAGAATACTCTTTCGCACCTTTAATAAGCTCATCACTATACGTATCTACAGGTGGCTCCGGTAATGTCCAGCTCTGTTTCTGGATAGACATTTCCGGATTATCTGCACCATAATTGTTATAAAAATCAACCAGTTCCTGGTTAATAGAAAATCCGGCATTTTCAAGTCCCTGATTCAGACTGACAATATCATACAGATCATTAATTCCACCGGAACCAGCTCCACCGTAAGCCGGATTAATAGATTCCCAGCCAAAAATATTCAGTTTTTTTGTTTCATTTAAAGGAAGCAGGCTTTCATTCTTCAGAAGAACAATTCCGTCTTCCATAATTTCTTCTGCTACTTCCGCAGCTTCCTCATTTGTTTCATCGCTTAAAGTTCCATTTCCCGTTGCCAGTCCAATCAACGTAGACATTGGTCCAAAACAGATCATATTCACGCAGACAACAACTGCAAGAACCATTGCGATCGCAGCTTCTCCTCTTATCAGAAATCTTTTGCCCCTGGACATCCTGCGGCATGCGATCATAATTACGATTCCAATTACAAGTGCAGCAACAATACCGATAATATACGGTTTGCACAACTGTAATACCGCCAGGACGTCTTCCATTTCAACACTGATCATTCTCTTCTCCTCCTTTTTATCTGTCCTGTAATTTCAGGAACTGTTTCCTGTTGACCTTACTATATCATATCTTTTTCATCGTGCCGGTTTTGGCACAACATGCAAAAATATGGCATGAAATGCAAAAAAACACCCAGAGCTTTACATTACTCTGGGTAAAAGAATCTTTAATTCAAACCAGTTCTGATCCACTCCAAAATCCACAGAACCATTATATTTCTCCACAGCAGTACGAATGCTTTTTAATCCAAATCCATGGTTTTGTCGATCTACTTTTGTTGTTGTAATCAGATCATTTTCATTTTTCTGAATTTTATCTTCACAATAATTTTCTATTTTAATAAAAACAAAACTCTTTTTTGCAGATACCGTCAGATGAATCAGTCTTTTTTCCACTTCCGGTATCATAATTACATGTTCAATTGCATTATCCAATGCATTTCCAAAAATGGAACACAAATCTGTTACATGTATAAAATCCAGTAACTTACCATCCGCTACACAGGTAATCTGTATGTAATTTTTTCGACAATGAAAAATTTTAGCTGCAAGAATTGTATCCAGCACCTGATTACCTGTTTTGCTCATATTTTCAAAGGCAGAGACTTCTTCCTCCATTGCATCAATCCATTTTTTACGTTTTTCTTCGTCTGATTCTGTACGAAGTGCTGTGATCTGATGCTTCAAGTCATGATATTTCATCTGTATGAGATTCAGACTGTCCTGATAATTTCGATACTGCTCATATTGACTTTTCAGGATCACATTCATTGCTGAAAGTTCTTTTTCGGCAATATACTCACTAATCCTGCTCTGATAAGCATGCAGGATTGCAATTCCTCCAAAATCAATCAGGGTTCTCATAGAAAAAATGTCTGCACGTTCTTTGCTTGCAAATGGTACATTTTCACTCAAAAAACTCAGATTACTGAACGCAAAGATTGTAACTGCCATGATTGCTGCTGCTACAACTTCTTTTACAGTCATCTGCTGAAGATAATCCTGTTTCAAATAATCCCTTTCCAGATAAATATCAATGACAAAACAACCACCGAAAATTATAATCGTAATCAAAATTTCAGTCCAGAAACTTTGAATTCCTCTCACCTGTACAATAGATACAATCTGCCACTGCAGAGAAGCAACAAACTCTGCCAACACAAATGCTCTGGCACAGCAATATCCTGCCCCAAGAGGTTTCATGCTTCCTCCAACCATAAGAAATACATACATTATAGCAACAGCAATAATCATACAGGGAATCCATAAAACCTCTGATACATTACCTGTCGCAACCAGAAAAGTACACTGCAATGCCAGCATAAACAACACACCAATAAGAAAATGTGCAGATTTCATTTTTTCTCTTTTCAACATATAGAGATAAACCAGACACGCTCCCCACTCCGCAATTGCTGTATAAATTCTTGGAATATCCTGGTATAACATAACTTCCTCCGTTATCCGCCCAACAAAATTAATCCATGTTCAGATTTTGCAAAAGTTTATTCATAAATTCCTTTTTTCTAGTTCTGCTGACTGGTATATGTACACTATGAATCACACAGTCAGAACCAACAATGCCTTCTACATGATTCATGTTTACCAGATACCCCTTGGCGCACCGGAAGAAATTATGAACTATCAATTTTTCTTCCAGTTCCTTTAACGTAACTCTGGAACTGTAATCCCCTCTTAAAGTATGAAAAACTGCATTATGTCCCTGTCCTTCAATAAAATAGATATCTGCTATATCTGTTTTTACGATTCCTTCTCCAATCGTAATCATAAGAAATTCCTTTGCTTCAGAACGAATACGTCCAATTGCTTTATCCAGTTTCTGCGAAAAAGAAAAATACTCAACTGGTTTTACTACATAATCCATTGCATCAACTTCATATCCACGTACTGCATATTGGATCATATTTGTGATAAACATGATAATTACTTTCTGATCCATCTGACGGATTTTTTCTGCTGCTGTCATACCGTCCATGAACCGCATCTGAATATCCATCAGAATAATGTCAAAACCGCCACTGTAATTCTCTGTGATATCTTCTCCATCACCAAATACCGTAACCTTTATTGATCTTCCCCTTTCCGTTTGATATTTCCGGATATACTCTGTTAATTGTTTTACGTAAATTTCTTCATCTTCCACAACTGCAATCTGTATCATCCTATACCCTCCACAAGAATTGCATTTTTTGTAACTGTTCAATCACACAATATAGTCCCAGGTTTTTATTATTATTTTATAAATAATTTTTGTTTCAGTATATCACTGCTTTTTTCTTGCATCAAGCGGATCTAATTTTACAAATTACAGCTGTATAATCTGGTTTTCTTTTATCATATATCCATATTAAATAGAAAGTAGAAATTCTGTTAAGTTTTCAATAGCATCTGGTTTTTCTGATAGTTCTTTCCCCATCAGTCCCTCTCCCATAATACTAGGATCCGCACTAAGAGATACAGCGACTCGACTTGAATTCCATACAGCTTCATACATCATTTCCTGATTCTCTTTTGTTACTTTATTGAGAACGTAATAAAATGGTTTTCGAATACTTTCCGATAATTCCCCGATTTTTTGGAAAGCTGTAGAGATTCATAGGATGGATCTATGATTATCAATATCAAATCTACACCGTTATCAATTCCACGTCCAAAGTGTTCAATACCAGCCTCCATATCCATTAGCGCAAATTGGTCTTCTGTAAGCCTGAGATTTTGGATAAATTGAGTCATAACAGTTCCCATAGCACAAGAACATCCTTCATTTGCTTGATGGATTTTTCCACTGGTCATCAGTTTTACACCGTCCTTCAGACTATAATAATCTTCCGGTATATCATCTATAGTCCAGGTTTCCTCAAAAAACTGATGAGTAAATTTTGATAACATCATATCATTTAAAACATTTTGTTTACCACCGAAATAGTCTGTAAAATCTCTGGGAAGCTTCATACCTAGCTGTCGGTGTAGACCATAATTAGATTCATCGGAATCAATTACCAAAATTTCTTTTCCTCGTCTGGCTAAAGCCTTAGCCAAAAGACTGGTTACTGTACTTTTTCCACATCCACCTTTTCCGCAAACTGCTATTTTCATCTCTATATTTACTCCTTTTCTTTTTTCTAAATAATAAGCATTACATATGACCATACTTCAAACTGTCTTACTCCACTTCCTCCAGTTCTGTTCCTTCTGGAAGAATATATCCGCAGTTATCACATACTCCATCCTCTGCAAGTATCCCGTCTTTCACAAAGGCTTCAATGCCTCCCGGTTCATGACAGCGTGGACAATCTAATTCCTGTATCTTTTTCTGATTTCTTACATCCTGACAATTGGAAAATTCAATTTTACCCATAGTGATTCCTCCATTTTCATTCCATATCAATTTGTCTTCGCAAAAAAGTTCCTACCATACGGGAAAAATTGCTGATATTACGAATATAGGCAAAGTCTTTTCCATAAATCCTCTTTTCCACGGAGAGTTCTTCTTCATTCCCTACAAAAATACCAATTACGAAAATCCCCTGATTTCTGGCCCGACGCACCTCATATGCAGTATCTTTCACAGCTCCTTCTCCGTCATAGATCCTGGGCTGGCGGGTTCCTGGTCGTTGTATGCTCATATCACAGGGTTTTCCATCACTTAATACGATTAAAATCTTATTTTTTTCCGGTCGCTCCATGAGAGAGGAACAGACTGTTTTCAGTGCAAGCCCATCTCTGTTATTGGCATATGCCCGAAATTGAAAGATTCTTTCATTTGTTTCACTTGGATCTTCATAATCCCGAAATCTCTGAAGTACTGTATATCCCCAGAAAGCACAGTATCCTGTCACCCGATGAGGAATTCCTGCCTGGCTTAATGCTTCACTGATAATATATCCCTGCGCCGCTACCTGAGCCTGTCTGCCAGCTTGAGAACCACTGGAATCAATCAGGACGTCTATTACAAACTCAGAATCTTCTGATCTCTTTTTTCTATTAAATAGCTTGTCATCGTCTGTTCTTCCAATTTTCCATAACCTCTCAGGAACAAGCTGCCCTGCATCAGATCTGCTGACAAAATCATCCTTTCGGATTATAAATGCCCGTTTCAGTGACTCTGCCAACACAGAAATATTTCTTTTGATGATCCAGTGATTATTTCCATAATAGGCTTTATTTTTTTCAAACTGCAGCTGAGAAAAACGGTATTGATTATTTTTTATCACAGGGTTCTGTAAAATTCCATCTGTAAGATACAGGATACAGTTTTTGTGGATTCCTGTACAAAATTTCCGGTTGACTCTGGCCTGCTCCGATTCACTTAGATACGATTTTCCGTAATTCAGTTCCACATATTCCCGTATCCGTCGCACTGCCTGTGGATTTATATTCTCCGAGCTTTCCGGAACTTCTTCATTTTCCGGAGAGAAATAAAATCTTTTTTTCTTGTGATTTCTGATATCCAGACTCATCATCTTTTTTTTGATATTAGAAAGATATTTTTGAATGATGTCTTCCATCTGTTCATCCGTCATGCATTCCTGCCACGCGTCATTGGCCAATGCCATATCCGGTAAATTCAGAATCTTCTCCAGATTTCCATTCTTTTTTTCAAAAGAGGGATCCAGAACATGATTATAAATCTCATCTATCACGTTTATGACATCTTCCGTATTTTCCGCATCCTTCAGAGAAAGAATCTTGTACAATGCAATCTCTGCCTGCGGATCCATTCCCTCATCGTCTGTGTTCTTCAGAACATGCCTTATATACAAAAGCCTAATCCTGTGAATCAGGTCTGTTCCAGCATTATCTGATATCTGCTCTTCCTCGGCCTTTTCCAATTCTCCGAATGCCTGTTCTCTGATTTCCTTTGTTCCCAAACGTTCTCGAATGATAAAACGATTCACTGCAGCATCCATGCATAATCCAGCAAGAGGCAAAAGCATATCTTCTCCAGCAGAAAAATGTATTTTTTTCATCAAATACATGCCAAGTTTCTTCTGATCAAAATATCGTGCAAAGGCACCCTGCTTCACTGCCTCATACAGAACCGTTTGTTTTGAATAAACATATTTTTCTGTGTCCGGTTCAAATTCTATATCATAATCACCACTGACTGTCCAAAAAAGATTTCTGATACGATTGCTGATCTCCAGACGATGTTCTTCCAGTTGTTCCGCCGGCCATCTGACATCCTCCATACAAGTTTACCCCCATATGTCTTTTCCGGTCCAGGAAGATGGGATTCTGGTAGAAACCACATCTTCTACGATCTCTTTTTCAAATACATCAAAACTTTTATTTATGATTCCCATCTGGATTGCATCAATTGGAGAAAGTCCGCTTCTTGTGGCTTTTACAGCAGAAACCAATCCTCTTAGGTCAAGAGATTTTGTTGAGATTTCTCCATGATAAGCTTTGATCTGCAAATCCAGAAACAGTCCTGCAAAAGCTTTCAATGCACTTTTTTTCCCCTCTGGAAAATGTTGTCTTAATACAAAAAGGACACTATCCTCATCCATTTCAGGCATATCAATTACCATAAACCTTGAAACCAATGCTTCATTTAGCTCTCTGGTACCTGCGTAACCATAATTCATCGTGCCGATAAATCGTGTTGCCGGATGAAGTAAAATCCTGTTATATCCTGGAATATCGATTCTGCGCCGATGATCCAGTGTGGCATGCAGTACAGAAACCGCATCATTTTTTGCCATATTGATTTCGTCCAGGATTCCAAATCCTCCAAATTCCGCGCATTGGTAGATGGGGCCTTTCCGAAGGTGAACCTCATTATTAATAAAGGTATCCGTTCCAATCAGATCGGCACTGTCTGTATTTACATGAAAAGAAATGTCGTATTCCGGTCTTCCGAATATCCATGCCAGTGTCTCACATAGTACATTTTTTCCTGTAGCTTTCGCACCGGAAAGTAACAGGTTATCTCCCTGAAGAAGCGCTGCTATTGACATTTCCAGAATCTTTTTCCCATAAAATAGGATATCCGGTTTTTCTACCCGTTCCTTTACCTGATTCTCTACCTCATAACGCATGTGAAAATCTCTCAGTTCTCCAATCAGTTCCTGCGCTATCTTCTGGTCTTCTAAATATTTTTCTATTTCTGTCCAATGATTTCTCATGAAGATTTTCCTTTCTTTGCAATTGGTTATACCAAATCAGATAATATTTCTGTTTACTCAATCTTCAAACTTTCAATCCTCCAACTCACAATCCTAACTTCTTTACAATTTCTCCCAGTGCACTTCTTACAGGAGAATCTTTCGGAAGCTGTATGATCGGCTTTCCATCACAGTCATACTGATATACCTGATCATCATGTGGTACAACCCCTAACAGTTCCAGTCCCTGATTTCGGATTTCTTCCAGGGTTCCGGCATCCAGTTTTCCATCCGGAACACGATTCACAATTAATCCGGTTTTCTGTGGTTTAAAGTTTAACTCCTTCATCAGCTTTGCAATACGTCCGGCTGCCTGAACACCTCTTCTGGAACAGTCACTCACAAGAATCGCAACTTCCATCATTGGCAGGATTCCTCTGCTGATATGTTCCATACCTGCTTCGTTATCAACCACAATATATGGATAATGGCTTTGCAGTTTCTGAACCTGGGTCTGCACAAGACCATTTACAAAACAATAGCAGCCCTGTCCCTGGGTTCGTCCCATTACCATCAGATCATAATCGTCTTCTTCTGCAATCGCATCAGAAAGACGCATTTCCAGATATGCCTGTTTTGTCATACCGGAGGGAATCTGATATCGTGGGTCTACGCCTGCCCGCTCAATTTCTTCTCTCAGCTCCCCAAGTGTGATCTCCGGCTCCACACCAAGCACTTCATTTAAATTGGCATTCGCATCTGCATCCACGGCAAGAACCGGACATTTCCCATTTTCACACAAATACTGAATCAATAATCCACAAAGTGTAGTTTTTCCTACGCCGCCTTTTCCTGATACTGCAATTACATGTCCCATGTTTTTCCTCCTAAAATTCTGAACAATCTGTTGACTTTTTCTTTAAACCTCATTATAGTTGTTACTATATAAATTACAATAATCAGTCTGTGAGATTTGTATGGTTACTCAACACATCAGAAAAATTGTTGAGAAATCATATGATACTAACTAATACAGGAGTATATAATGTCAGAAAAAACCAGAAAACAAGATCGCCGTACCCGCTATACCCGGCAAACCATAAAAGATACGTTCTTAGAATTGTTAAATCAGAAAAGTTTTACGAAAATTACAGTTACAGAGGTCTGCAAAAATGCTGAAATCAACCGTGGCACTTTTTATCTTCATTACTACGATATCCATGATGTATTATCAGATATTTTTAATGATATGACTCAGGATATGTTAACAACTGTAGATCATTTATTCTGTCTAAATCAAAAAAGCTGTTCCTATCCGTTCTGTCAGAAAATACAGATGGAATCACAATACAGGGCACTGTTTCTGGATGATGCAATTGCCCCTATTCTTCTGGAAAAAATAGCAGAAAATACAAAAGAAGGCTATGTGACCTGGCTTATGTCACACAGCCTCCTGACCTTTGAACAGGCAGAATCGGTTTTTTATTTTCAAATGAATGGCTGCCTTTCCATCAACAGACTGATGCTCCGCAATCACTGTAATGACTGGAAACAGATTCAGACAGTAATCGACAAATTTATCAAATCCGGACTGGAAAGTTTTCTGATTCATGATCAGAGGGAAGAAAATGCTTCCGATAATTTTTGCAGCAAAATTTCTCCAACTGTTACCGCATCTTCTACACTCAGATAATGATCGGCATGATCCTGAAGAAATATTTTGCCAGATGCAGGAAATTCTTCATCTGCAAACCATATCTTTAAAGTTACCGGATATCTTGGCAGAACTGGAAAAACAGCACACAGATCCGCCTTTGTCTCTGTGAATTCTGCACCCAGGTTTTTACATGCTTTCTGAATTTTCTCAGGATCTTTATCCTGCAAAAGCTTTTCCAGTTTCTGCTCTGCAGTCCGGTCAAACCTGGTTCCTCGAATCAATCCATCTTTCAGGTTACCAAAAGTAATGAGCTTCTGTGAACCTTCTGTTCCATCGGCCATATCCAGATAATGCAGCAATGTCAGATAATGCCATTCGTCCATGTCTGAGTTAATACAAAATTCAGGGAGTTGAATTTCAATCGTTTCATAAAAACTCAGTACTTCAAGCACATTTCGGCTGCTATGAAAAACAGCCCCACTTTTTGCAGCAATATCCTCTCCGGAACGATTTTGCAGCCGTTTTACTGCTGCCTGCAACATTTCCTGAAATGCACGATTTTCTGTTTGATTTTTGTATTCCATAAGTTCTCCTTTGCCATAAGTTTCATTACTGTGTTGACTTTTCCTTTAATCCCCATTATAGTTGTAATTATATTATTTACAATCGTCAAAATAAAAAATATGTACAAGTTCTCAACACATTAAAAAGAACTGTTGAGAACTTGAAATGTTTTAGACAAACCAGAAATATTTTTGTCTCAAAAATGTGAAAGCAAAATCATTATATCATACTACAAGGAGTTTCTTATCATGAAATACTCAACGAAATTAAGTGATACTGTTCATGTGATGGTTCTGATTGCTATCAACCAGGAAAAATCCCTCTCCAGTGCCTCAATTGCAGAAAGTGTCCATACAAATCCCGGCTTTGTACGCCAGCTTATGTTAAAACTAAAAAAAGCGGAACTTATGACCAGTGTAGCCGGACATGCCCGTCCTTCTCTTTCAAAACCAGCAGATCAGATTACATTGCTGGATATTTATAAAGCAGTTGAAGGTGAGAAGCCGCTGCTTCATTTAGATACTCATACCAACCCTGATTGCGGCGTTGGCATTAATATTCAGTTGTCTTTACAGGAATTCTATAATGAAATCCAAAAAACTGCTGAAGAAAAAATGAATATGATTACTTTACAGGATATCATAGATACCTATTATCAGCGAACATCTATAGAAAATAACTTACAGAATATTATTTAACAGGAGAACACTTTCATGTACCTTCAGCAAATACGAAATGCCACCATTTTTTATATTATGGCGGAAAAAAATTTCTGGATTTTATCAAATGGGATTACATCCAGATTATCGTAAAGATCCGTATGAACGTAAGCGCAAAATATTGCTACGTTACTCATGAATTACGCTTGCACCAAAATGATAGATGCAATCCTTATAACATTCCTTTATTTTTGTAATAATCATACAAACAACCCGATCATTCTTATTGCAACCTACACAATGATTTAGTCATCTCTTATGATGTCTACACAATGGAATATTAGCAGTTTTCGACCGTTACTCAACGACACGCAGATAAATGCAGTTATCAGTATCAACGCCCTACTACACAAAGCATGATTTTCACAGTAAAATGCGGCAAATATTTATGCAAAAAAGCGTATATTTGTATGTATATTCAACTCCACCATTGACCATCAGACCTCAACTGATTTTGTTGAGTAGACATTGCCAGTTATATACATTCCGTTTGTAATGATACTTAACATATTTTTGTGACTTATGGCCTATTAAAACAGCATTTAGCCTTAGTCCAATAATATCATGTACATTCTAGCTTATTTGCTCCAGTTTGTAAACATTATGAAGCAACTTTTTTCACAGAATGTCGAACTTTTTCCTATTTGTTTCTTTTATCATTACCATTATTTTACATAATCTCTATTCGCACAAAAAAAGGATTAGCAGCCTTTCGAAAATGACACGTTCCTAATCCCCTTTTATTTTCCTATCCTATTCCATTTCTTTCCTTCTCAAAATATCAAACCTATCCAATTCCACGCCAAGATCAATCCACAATTTCTGCTTCGGATGCGGCGCACTCTCCATCAGGTTGCCTTCCTCATCCCAGATTCCTTTTACAGTCACTGCGATATTGTCTCCGTCCGGTTTCATCACTTCAATTTCTTCCCCGACAGAGAATTTGTTTCGCTGCTCAAT
>OICE01000108.1_pt1 | contig 32766 bp, 27 predicted proteins | sample 1581171 | NCBI WGS metagenome assembly OICE01 (sample SAMEA3882545, study PRJEB24775) | human gut metagenome | biome: human-associated habitat; feature: intestine environment; material: feces | place: Netherlands | collected 2009/2010 | reverse complement strand
ATGAAAATAGGAGATAAACACCTATGATTAGTGTTTACCTCCTACTCGATTATTTCTTCGTATTTAAATCCACCTCTTCCACATACTTCACCAGTGAATCCTTGCTGTTGAGCAGGTAGTAATCCACTCTAACCACGTGGTTGATATCGGCATTGCCTTTCACCTTCACGTGGCGGGTCTTGCTGTAAATCATCGTATCGCGACGGGAAGGGTAGGAGACTAGCTGGATGATATCCTTGGTAGAACCGCTGCCTATGTAGTAGATGCCCACACTGTCCTTGATAGCTTTCATCGCAGTCAGCTTCGCCTTCTTCTTGGCGTGGATGGCAGTGGTGTCTTCCGGATAGAACTCGCTGGCGGCCACCGTGTCGCCGTCGTGCTGATCGGGTGCAAACTTGCAGCTTGTGCCCATCGTCGTGATAAAGGATGTGGCAGTCAAGGCTGCCACAAAGTATATTATCTTCTTCATTGCTTTTTCCTTTCTTTTCTTTTAAGAATTCTGTTCTTGTTCTGCTTTTTATTTGCAATCATGCTTTATTGGCGGCAAAAGTACAAAAAAAAGTTCAGAATAACGTTCAGGCAGGGATGTAAATCGTGCAAGGAATGTAGAATTGACGAATTTTGCTGTTTTTTTGGCGAATTTTACGTGTTAAGACCGAAATATTCGTAGTAACTTTGCATTCGAAATCATTTAGTTGAATTATTGTATGAGACATAACAAGATAGTATTAGTAGGTTTGATGGTGATGATGAGCCTGGCTTCTCACGCTTTCGAACTCAATGATAAAAGCGCTGTTGCAGTGGTAGGAGATACCATGCAGATGGAACCTGTAGCCAAGACAGCCTTGAAGATGTTGCAGGGCGACATCCGAAAGACGCTCGGTACTGATATGGAGCTGATGACAGCTTCTGAGAAGACAGGTTCTGCTAGAAATCAGATTATCCTGCAGAAGAATGCTGCTGCATTCGCTTATAAGAAGGAAGCATTCCAGCTGAAGGCTGAGAATGGCAACCTATATATAAAAGGTAGTGATGACCACGGACTGGCATACGGAATCCTCGAGGTTTCCCGATTGCTGGGTGTATCACCTTGGGAATGGTGGGCTGATGCCAAGCCAAAGCATCTGGCGCAGCTGAACCTGAAGGAGGGTTATCATAACGAACAGGCTCCATCGGTGGAGTATCGCGGCATCTTCATCAACGATGAGGATTGGGGATTGATGCCGTGGTCGGGCAAGACCTATGAGCCATCGGACATCAAGGGACACATCGGTCCGAAGACCAATGCCCGCATCTTCGAGCTTCTGCTTCGTCTTCGTGCCAATACCTACTGGCCAGCGATGCACGAATGTACCCGTCCTTTCTTTCTGACAGAAGGCAACAGAGAGGTGGCACTGCAGTATGGCATCTATATCGGCGGTTCTCATTGCGAACCGATGGCTTCGAGCACGGCTGGTGAATGGCCTGCCAGAGGTAAGGGAGAGTATGATTTTCAGAACAACAAGGAGAATGTGCTCAAGTTCTGGGAAGACAGAACGAAGGAAGTGGCTAAACAGCCTATCCTCTATACCATCGGTATGCGTGGCGTTCATGATGGAGCCATGCAGGGAGCCAAAGGTGTACAAGAGCAAAAATCAGTACTAGATAGCGTTTTGGTAGCGCAAAGAGAGTTGTTGGCAAAGTATGTCAACAAGGATTTGACGCAGGTGCCTCAGCTGTTTATCCCTTACAAGGAGATACAGGCTGTGTATGATGCAGGTTTGCACGTACCCGAAGATGTCTGCCTGGTATGGTGTGACGACAACTATGGTATGGTTCGTCACTTCCCGACAGCTGCAGAGCGTGCCCGCAAGGGTGGTAACGGTATCTACTATCACGTGAGCTATTGGGGTCGTCCTCACGACTATCTCTGGCTTGGTACCTTCTCACCATCGCTCCTGTATCAGCAGATGTCGATGGCATGGCACAAGGGCATCCAGAAGTTCTGGATTCTGAATGTGGGCGATATCAAGCCTGCTGAATATCAGATAGAACTCTTCCTGGATATGGCTTGGAATATGAACAATATCTATCCAGGCGACAATGCAGAGAAAGAACTGCAGCCAAACAATCAGTGGCTGGCTGAGCATGAGAAGAACTTCTGGACCCGCGAGTTCGGCAAGGAACTGGCTGAAAAGATGCTGCCGGTGATGCAGGAAAGCTATCGCCTGGCATACATCCGCAAGCCGGAATTCATGGCGAATACGAGAACGGAAGAAAGAAATCCGAAGTATAAGATGATCTCTGACCTGCCTTGGAGTGAGGCATATATCCAGACCCGATTGGCAGACTATAAAAAGTTGGCTGATCAGGCTGAGAAGATAGAGAAGATGCTCGATAAGGCAATTGCCAAGGGCGATTTGCCAAAAGAGCGCAAGGATGAGTTTTGCCAACTTTTCACATACCCCGTGCAAGCTGCTGCCCAGATGAACGATAAGTTGCTGTATGGGCAGCTGGCTCGCCACGGTAAGGAAACTTCCAAGGATGGAGGTGCAGGATACTGGGCGAAGAGTGATGCGGCTTTTGACAGCATTGCCCGATTGACCCAGATCTACAACCAGGGGTATTACAACCAGGGAAAGTGGAACAGAATGATGGATTTCCAGCCAAGAAAGCAGCCGGTATTCAACCGGGTACCTCATACCGAGGCTACTGCAGCCATGGTAAAGGATCCTCAGTATATAGCAAAATGGAACGCCACAGATGCCAACGTGGGCCATCCTGTCGCATGGTACGGATTGGGATACGAAGGCAAGGCGGCTAGCATAGTCAGAAATCAGGAGATAGGTTTTGATTTCGCAGGTAAGAAGGTGAAGGGTGATTCGGTGACCATCGAAGTTCGTTGGGTTCCGACTCATCCTGTGGATAACAAACTCCGCTTTGCCCTCTCGCTCGATGGCGGTAAGCCTGTAGAGAAGGAATATCAGACGGCGGGCAGAAGTGAGCAGTGGAAGGTGAACACCCTGCAATGTCAGGCTCGTGTGCGCATCCAGCTGCCGATTGCTAAGATGAAGAAGCATCGTATTCTCATCAAGGCGCTGGATGAAGGTCTGGTCTTGGACCAGGTCTGCATCTACTAGATTCGTATTTGTTTTAAGTTAAGTTTTTATAGGTTTAGTTGATTTAGGTTTTTAGATTTTAATTCACAATTTAGGGTTTTAAGTTTAGGTTTTTAGTTTTTTTTAGGTTTATAGGTTAGTATTTTAGAAATTCCCATAGCCCGCTGTTGAAGCTCGCTATGGGATTTTATTTTTCTTTCTCGTGATTTATCACTAATCATTCTTCACTATTCTTACATCTCAACCACTACCTCATGCTTGCCTGCTGAGCATGGGATGATGGTACCTTCGATGGCTTTTCCATCTACGGTAATCTGCTTCACGCCTTTCTCCCTGCCTTCAGGATTCTTCACGGTGATGTGGTATTCGCCATCACGGAACTTGCGGGTTACCTCGTATTCACGGGCGATGCTTGGCAGACATGGGTCGATGAGCAGTCCCTCGTAATCCGGTTTGATACCGAGGATGCATTCTGATACGGTGTACCACATCCAGGCGGCTGTACCTGTTAACCAGGAGTTCTTGCCCTCGCCTGGCTTGGCGGCATCTTTGCCGGCTACCATCTGGCAGTTGACGTATGGTTCCACCTTGTGCAGGGTCTGGTATTTCTCCTCTGCATAGCTTGGGAGAATCTTGGTATAATGGTTCCAGGCATCATTGCCACGTCCGGCAACGGTTTCGCCGATGATGATCCAAGGATTGTTGTGGCAGAAGATGCCGGCATTCTCCTTGTAGCCTTCCGGATAAGATGATATCTCGCCCATCTCTACATGGTAGGTGGTGTAGGCGGGATTGTTGAGTACCATTCCGTGCTCGCATTCCAGGTGTTCCTTGGCGCTATCCAGTGCCTTGTCGCAGAGACCTTCTTCCTGTCCGATGCCAGCCATGGTACACCATCCCTGACTCTCGATGAAGATCTTGCCTTCCTCGTTCTCATCACTACCAATCTTGTTGCCGAAGAAATCGTAGGCACGGAGGAACCATTCGCCATCCCAGCCATGCTGCTTCACGGCTTCGCTCATCGCATCTACCGCCTGCTGCATGCGCTCGGCTTCTACGAGATAATCTTCCTCGGCAAGTCCGGCAATCTCGCCTTCATGACAATTGGCAGCTTCCTTGGCGAGTTGCTTGCAGAGGGCTACATAGTCCTTGCCGGTTACTACGAAGAGTCCGGCAATCATCAGGCTCTCTGCCTTGCTGCCTTCGCCCTTGTTCCCGGTGGTCTGGAAACTCTCGTTCGGATCCCAGGAGAAGCAGTTCAGGTTCAGACAGTCGTTCCAGTCGGCTCTGCCGATGAGTGGGAGCTTATGTGGACCCAGGTTGTTGATGACGTGGTTCATCGAAATCTTCAGATGTTCGAAGAGACTCACCTCGCTGCCTGGCTGGTTATCGAATGGTACCTGCTCAGAGAGGATGGAGAAGTCGCCCGTCTCCTTGATATAAGCTACGGTTCCGAAGATGAGCCAGCAAGGGTCATCGTTGAAACCGCCACCGATATCATTGTTGCCACGTTTGGTGAGTGGCTGATACTGGTGATAGCAACCGCCGTCTGGGAACTGGGTGCTGGCGATGTCGATGATGCGCTGGCGGGCACGGGTAGGTATCTGATGAACGAAGCCTACGAGGTCCTGGTTGGAATCGCGGAAACCCATACCTCTGCCGATACCGCTCTCGAAGAAGCTTGCCGAACGCGACATGCAGAAGGTAATCATACACTGATACTGGTTCCAGATGTTCACCATGCGGTCGAGCTTGTCGTTTCCGCTCTTCACGGTGAAGATATTCAACAGATCATCCCAGTATCGGTTGAGTTCGGCGAAGGCAGCATCTACCTTTTCGGTGGTATCGAACTTGTTGATAAGCTGATGTGCCTTCTCCTTGTTAATCACCTTCTTGGCAGAGAACTTCTTGCCCTGTTCGTTTTCTACGTATCCCAGGAGGAAGATGAGGTCGCGGCTTTCGCCCGGCTGCAGGGTTACCTCTATATAATGTGAGGCGATAGGGCTCCAGCCATGTGCAAAACTGTTGCGTGGCTTGCCTTCCATCACGGCTTCAGGCTTGGCAAACTCGTTGTAGAGTCCGATGAAGCTCTCACGGTCGGTATCGTAGCCCTGAATCTCTGTATTCACTGTGTAGAAAGCGTAGTGGTTGCGGCGCTCACGGTACTCCGTCTTGTGATAGAGGGTAGATCCTTCTACCTCCACTTCGCCTGTAGAGAAGTTGCGCTGGAAGTTCTCCATGTCGGTAGCGGCATTCCAGAGACACCATTCTGCAAAGGAGAAGATCTTGAGAGTCTTTACTTCCTTGGTCTGGTTCTTGAGTGTCATCTTCTGAACTTCAGCCCAGGTATGGAGGGGAACGAAGAAGAGAACGCTTGCCTCCACGCCGTTCTTGCTGCCCGTGATGCGGGTATAGTTCATGCCGTGGCGGCACTCATAGCTGTCGAGTGGCGTCTTGCAAGGTTTCCAGCCTGGATTCCAGACGGTATCGCCATCCTTGATATAGAAGTAGCGACCACCGTTGTCCATAGGTACCCCGTTGTAGCGATAGCGGGTGAGACGACGGAACTTGGCATCCTTATAGAAAGAATACCCACCTGCTGTGTTGGAGATAAGCGAGAAGAAATCCTCGTTACCCAAATAGTTGATCCAAGGCCATGGAGTCTTGGGATCAGTAATCACGTACTCGCGATTGGCGTCATCGAAATGACCATACTTTTTCTCTACCATTGTTTTTTTAATGTTTATTTTTAGAATTTTTGCATGAATTTGGTGCAAAGATAATAAAAAGTTTCAGTTTCTAGGTTAGAAAACAGATATTTTTTGTATTTTTGCATTGAAAAGTTTGATGTTTAACAATTAGCGATTAACATAATATACAGTTGGCTTATGAAAAGAAACATTATAACACTCCTCATAACCGTGTTTGCCATGCTGCAAGCAACGGCTCAAACCTACGACAACTTGTGGAAGCAAGCTGATATCATCGCTCAGAAGGATCAGCCCAAGAGCGAGATTGGGGTGATGAAGAAGATCATCTCCAAAGCTACGGCGGCGAAAGACTACGGCCAGTTGCTGGCGGCTGAGATGAGGCAGATGATACTCTGGAAAGAGATTTCGGCAGACTCACTGACACCGAACGTGAAGCGGATGAAGGCGGAAGCTCTGAATGCGAAAGACCCTGTGCTGAAGGCAGTAAGATATGCCGTGCTCGGCAAGGTGTATCGGGATCATCCTTACGGCATTGAGGTGGAGGATGCTTCCTCTTATCAGAATCGGCTGGAGGTGAATGGGAAGAAGAGCGAGGCTTTCTTCAAGAAAGCCCTGGAGCAGCCTGAGCTTCTTGCCAGGAATGCTTCTACCGGGTATGTACCGCTGACGCTGAAGGGTGTGGACGGCAGTTCCTTCAACAACGATCTGCTGCATCTCATCGGTTTTGAGGCTGACAGCAAGGAGGCGTATCTGCTGATGTACACCTATTATAATAAGGTGGGAAATCGGGGTGCAGCCTGTCTCTGTGCCTACAAGCTTATCGAGAAATACCGCCAGGATGACGTAAGAGAGGTGAAGAAATCGAAGTATCTGCAGACCATCGACTCGCTCATCCAGGTTTATCAGGATATTCCGGAGGCAGGCGAACTTGCCGTGGAGCACTTCCGCTTCATGGAAGGTGCCACCGATGCCAAACCGCAGGATAAGCTCAACTATATCAACTATGCGCTGAGCCGCTGGGGTGGTTGGTCGAGAATGAACGAACTGAGAAATGCGCAGAAGCGACTCACCGAACCGATGTTCCGGGTGCAGGATATGCCGCAGGTATTGCGACCAGAGGAGAAGGCGTGGGTGCATCTGAATGTGCGCAATCTCCAGAACCTGAAGATCAGCATCTCCCGCCTCAATATTACGGCAGATAACGATTATAATGCCCAGGATGAGGCTACCTATAAGATGCTTCTGAAGAAGACCACGAAACTGCATCAGAAGGATTTCAGCCGCAACTACTATGGTCGCCCGGATTACGAAGAGGTAAAGGATTCCATCGAAATCGGTGGCAATCTGCCGCTGGGTGCCTATCTGATGGAGGTGACTTCGGACAATACGGGCATCGCTCCGCAGCGACAGCTCTTCTATGTGAGCAATCTGGCGGTGATGATACAGCAGTTGCCGGATGATAGACATCGCTATGTGGTGGTGAATGCTACCGATGGCCAGCCTATCGCCGGGGCGAAGATAGAACTCTATGACCAGCGGTATGATTTCAAGACGAAGAAGGACAAACGAATGGTTCATGCCCGCTTGACGACCGATGAGAACGGAGAGGCTTACTTCAAGAATGTGGATGGGAACGTCCTAATTTCCACCCACAGCGACAAGTTTGCGCCTGCCAAGGACATCTACCTCTCCCGTGCCCGCTATTACGAGAAGAAGGATGATGAGGTGAAATATCAGTTGTTTACCGATCGTGCCATCTATCGCCCGGGACAGAAGGTGCATGCCTCTGCCGTTTCCTACATCGTGAAGAAGGGCTTGGATGCCAGTGTGCCTGGCAAGAGCAGGGAACTGAAGTTTATCCTGAGGGATGCCAACTGGAAGCAGGTGGCTGAGCAGAAGGCTACGACCGACGAATACGGCACGGCATCCGTGGATTTCGAATTGCCGAAGGAGGGACAGACGGGACAGTATTCCATCTCCGTGAATGGTACGGCAACTGAATATGTCAGAGTAGAGGAATACAAGCGACCAACCTTCGAGATTACCTTCCCGAAGGTGAATGAGAAATATACCTGGGGCGATACCGTGGTGGTGAAGGCGAGTGCCAAGACCTACGCCGGTGTGCCTGTGCAGGGTGCCAAGGTAGAGTATCAGGTGACCCGCAGAAACCAACTCTGGTGGTGGGGCGCAGGCTCTGCCGGACAGTTGGTGAAGACCGACAGTTGCGTGACTCGTGAAGACGGAACCTTCGATGTGGAGATTCCGCTGGAGGCTGCCTTGTCTGGGAAAGACGAGGCTGATATGAGCGATTTCATGCGCATCGCCCGTTTCTTCAACTTCGAGGTCTCAGCCATCGTTACCGACATCAGCGGCGAGAGCCACGAGGGTGTGATGAGTCTGCCTCTGGGCACCAAGCCAACCATCCTCACGGTGAATCTTCCTAAGCGTATCGAGGCAGACAGTCTGAAGACAGTGACCTTCGCTTACCGCAATGCCAGTGGTATGCCGATTTCGAGCAGGTTGAAATATCGCATTGATAAGGGCGAATGGAAGGATGCCGAGGCGAATGCATCGGTTTCTATCAAGGAATATGCATCTTCTGCCTCTTCTGCCCAGGTTTGGAAATCCGGCGTTCATCAGCTGGAGGCAATCTGCGGAACAGATACCTTGCAGCAGAAGTTCACTCTCTTCAGCATCAAGGATACCCATCCGATGGAGCCAACTACCGAATGGTATTATCAGACTTCCAAGACTTTCCCTCGTGATGGAAAACCGGTATATGTGCAGGTGGGTTCTTCTGAAAACGGAGCGCACATCGTATATTCCATCATCGCCGGCAACAAACTGCTGGAGAAGGGTGCCTGGGAATTGGGCGACAGCATCGTTACCCTGCCATTCACCTACAGAGAGGAATATGCTTCGGGTGTGGTGATCAACTATAGTTTCGTGAAGAACGGCGAATGCTATACCAGAAAAATCAGCATAGCCCGTCCTATGCCGGAGAAGAAGTTGAATATCACCTGGAAGACATTCCGCGACCGTCTCACTCCAGGACAGAAGGAAAAGTGGACCTTGCATATTACGACTCCTGACGGCAAGCCAGCCAAGGCACAGCTGATGAGTGTGCTCTATGACAAGTCGCTCGACCAGTTGGCTGAACATACCTGGAAAATGTCGCTGGGATTCAGCCAGTGGTTGCCAGACTGCTATTGGAAGAGCAATCTGAAGTATTATAAGTTGGGATTGGCTGGTACTTATCCTACCAAATATTACGATGAAAAGGAGTTGGAGGTGGATAAGTTTGATGCTAAATATTTTAGCTTTTATGCTTATATGCAAGCGGTGGAACTGAGCAAGCTGGAACGTTCTTCTGGCGGAACGGTTGAGGCTGTTCGTATACAGAAAGACGAGCTGGTTCGAGAAGAAGGGAGAGTTATGAAAACTCGTGGGAGTGATATGATCCTTGTTGGAGCTCCTCCTCCATCTGCCAACAAGGCTTTTGATGTAGTAGAAGAGATGCCGCAGTTTGCTGGTGGTTCAGGCTCAGACACAGGACAGTACCTCGACAAAGTGCAGGTGCGTGAAAACCTGAACGAGACCGCCTTCTTCTATCCTGCCTTGGAGAGCGACAATCAGGGCAATGTGGCTATCAATTTCACCCTGCCGGAAAGCGTGACTACCTGGAAGTTCATGGGCTTGGCTCATGACAAGGAGATGAGAAACGGCTGCCTGGTAGATGAGGCGGTGGCTCAGAAAACCGTGATGGTGCAGCCTAACATGCCTCGATTCCTGCGTGAAGGCGACAAGAGTACCATCGTGGTGAAACTCTTCAACACTTCAGACAAGAAGGTGAGCGGTAATGCCCGCATGCAGATTCTGGATGCCGAAACCCAGAAGGTGGTTTGGCAGAAGACCCAGGGTTATCGCATCGATGCCGAGGGCTCTGCTACCGTCTCCTTCGATGTCCAAGGTCTGAAAGAAGGTGTATATATTAATAAGGTGGTGGCTGCCGGAGCGGGCTACAGCGACGGCGAACAGCACTATCTGCCTGTGTTGAGCAACCGTGAGCTCGTTGTGAATACCCTGCCTATCACCCTGCATCAGCAGGGCGAGCAGAGTTTCAACTTGAGCAAGCTCTTTCTGAACAAGGAGGGCAAGCAGGCGAAGGGAGCAGAGGATGCAAAGGTGACTGTGGAATATACCAACAATCCAAGTTGGCTGATGATCAAGGCGCTGCCGTCTATCAGCAATCCGGATGAGGAGGATGCCATCTCGCTGATGTCTGCCATCTACGCCAATACCATCACCACCCATATCCAGAAGCATCTCTCTCTGGATAATCAGTCTCAGCAGCATCTCTCTTTAGAGACTATCCGCTTGCAGAATCAGGTGGAGAAACTGAAGAAGTTGCAGAATGCCGACGGCTCCTTCTCCTGGTGGAAAGGAATGAAGGGCAGCCGATATATGACAACGTCGGTAGCCGAGATGATGGTTCGTCTGAATGCCATCGCAGGTATCCAGAAGTCAACTGCCAAGATGCTGACTTCCGCCCTGAACTATCTCTCCTGGCAGACTGCCCAGGAAGTAAGAGAAATGAAGAAGATGGAGGAGAAGAAGCACAAGGTGAGTCCTAGCGAGCAGGCGCTGCATTATCTCTACATCCTCTCGATGGATGGCAGAAAGATGAAGCAGAATCTGGAAGCTGACAAGGCTTATCTCCTGGAAAAGATGTCGAAGATGACCGGTGATTTCACCATCTATGGCAAGGCTCGTGCCGCCGTGGTACTCGCCAGAAACAGCCAGCAGAATGTTGCCTACCGTGAGAAGGCTGGCGAATATCTGCAGAGCGTAAACGAATATGCTGTTTACCGCGAGGAGATGGGCCGCTACTACGATACCCGCAAGGCTTTCTACAGCTGGAGAAACTACAAGATTCCTACCCAGGTATCCGTGATAGAGGCGCTGCAGATGCTGAAGCCGAACGATAAGCAGACCATCGAGGAACTGCAGCGCTGGCTCCTGATGTCGAAGCGTACCCAGGTTTGGGATACTCCGGTGAATACCGTGGATGCCGTCTATGCCTTTATGAAGGGTAATGAAAACAGCTGGAACAGGAAGGCTGAAAATGCCGTGCTGAAACTGGATGGCAAGCAGCTCCCGATGCCGCAGGATTCTACTGCGTTGGGTTATGTCAAGACCGAAAAGGCGGGTAAGGCATCTACCCTGAGCATCAACAAGAAGAGCGATTATACCAGCTGGGGTGCTGTGTATGCAGAGTTCAAGCTGCCTGTCAGCGAAATCGCTTCTCTGGAATCGGGCATCAAGGTTAGCCGTAAGGTTGAAAACCAGAAGAAGGCAAAGGTGGGAGATAAGATCAAGGTCATCATCACCATCACAGCCGACCGTGACTACGATTTCGTGAAGATTGTGGACAAGCGGGCAGCCTGTCTGGAGCCTGTCAATCAGCTGAGCGGTTACCAGTGGGGTATGAAATGCTATGTTTCTCCTAAGGATAATACAACAAATTTCTATTTTAATCGTTTATCTAAAGGTAAGCATTTCGTAGAAATGGAATATTATATCGACCGTAAAGGCGATTACCAGTCGGGCTCCTGCACGGCAGAGTGTACCTACAGTCCGGAGTTTGGAGGTCGCACGGAGGCATATAAGATGACAGTTAATAATTAAAACAAGGATTGATAATTACGAATAGAATAGTATGAAACGAATGAATATATTGATGCTTTCATCGCTGTTGGCGGTGTCTGCGTCGGCACAGAAAATAAGTACTCAGTACGAGGTTGTGGATTGTGGTCAGGTAGTATTCCGCAAGCCGGTGACCGCTGAGTTCCTGATGAAGAATGAGGGCAGCAAACCGCTGATCATCCATCAGGTGTATAAGAGTTGCGGATGTACAGAGGTGGTGTATCCGAAGAACAGTGTGGCTCCTGGCGACAGCTTCTTGGTCAAGGCGGTGTATGATGCGAAGCAGATGGGTACCTTCCACAAGCAGATATGCCTCTATAGCAATGCATCGGAGGAACCTTTTATCCTCTCTATGCGCGGTAGGGTAGTGAGCAATGTGGTGGATTTTGCAGGTCCGTATAATGAGCAGTTGGGTGAAATGCAGTCGGATGCCCAGGAGGTGGAGTTTGATGATGTGAACCGTGGTGACCGTCCGGTACAGCGCATCCATATCTTCAATCCTACAGAGGAGATGATGGAGCCTGTGGTGATGCACCTGCCTAACTATCTCCAGGCTTCTGTTTCGCCATCCAAGGTGGCACCTCACCGTTCCGCAGAGATTACCTTCGTGCTGGATTCGAAGAAGCTGCGTGATTTCGGCTTGAATCAGACTTCTGTTTATCTGGGTGAGCGTCCTGGTGACAAGATTGCTCCAGAGAAGGAAATCGTGGTTTCTGCCGTTCTCCTGCCAAGTTTCGATAAGTTGACTGCTGAGCAGAAGGAACAGGCTCCGAAGGTGGAACTCTCTACCACCGATCTGGATCTGGGAAGCTTCAACGGCAAGAAGAAGCGCAAGGGTGAAATCCTGGTTACCAACAGGGGTAAGTCGGTTTTGGATATCCGAAGCATGCAGATGTTTACCATGGGCTTGCAGGTACAGCTGAAGAAGAGCAAGATTCAGCCGGGAGAGACCGTGAAGATGAAGGTGACAGCCGTGGCTGCCGATCTGAAGAAGTCGCGTGCCAAGCATCCTCGTATTCTCATGATTACCAATGATCCGGAGAATGCCAAAGTAGTTATTAGAATAAATGTAAAGTAATGCAGATAGAAATAGATAATGGTAGTGGTTTCTGCTTCGGCGTAACCACTGCCATCAAGAAAGCTGAAGAAGAGTTGGAAAAGGGCAGTACACTCTACTGCCTGGGTGATATTGTGCATAATGGCATGGAGGTGGAGCGCCTGCATGAGGCAGGGCTGATTACCATCGACCATGAGGAGATGAAGGAGCTTCACGGTGTGAAGGTGCTGCTTCGTGCCCATGGTGAACCGCCTGAGACTTATGCGCTGGCAGAGCAGAACAATATCGAGATTATTGATGCTACCTGTCCGGTAGTTCTCCAGTTGCAGCGCCGCATCAAGAAGCAGTATGTGAGCAATCCTGAGGCGCAGATTGTCATCTTCGGAAAGAAGGGTCATGCCGAGGTGCTGGGTCTGGTAGGACAGACCGAGAGCCATGCCCTCGTGGTAGAGAAGTTGGAGGATGTGGAGCATCTGAAGGAAGTAGGTAAGTTGGATTTCAACCGTGATATCTATCTCTATTCCCAGACCACCAAGAGTCTGGATGAGTTTCATCGCATCATCGAGTATTGCCAGGAGCATATCGTAGAGGGGGCAACCTTCAAGAGCTTTGATACCATCTGCCGCCAGGTGGCTAACAGAATGCCAAACATCGCATCCTTTGCCTGCAAGCATGATGTCATCCTCTTTGTCAGTGGTAGAAAGAGCAGCAATGGAAAGGTGCTCTTCAAGGAGTGCAAGAGCGTGAATCCTAACAGTTATCAGATAGAGAGTGCCGAGGAAATCAATATGGATTGGTTGAAGGGCGTGAATACCGTAGGCATCTGTGGGGCTACCAGTACTCCTAAATGGCTGATGGAAGAATGCAAGGAGAAAATCATCAAGGATACCTTATCATAAACTGGTTATCTGATTTGATGATTCTTCATTTCATAAAATAAAAACAGGTGATAAATCTTCTCACGAGGACTTATCACCTTCAAAAAACAGTAATTAACTCAAAATTTATAATCTATATCATTACTACCTTGTCATTATGTCTGCAAAGATAAATAAAACAACGTTTTTTTGCAAAGCCAATTCTTTAAAATGGCAGTTTTATTGTATAAAACTAAAATTTTAATATATTTTTGTAATCTTCTGCAGGCTTTCTACGACAAAGTAGCTTTTTGTTACTTTTCTGTGGCTTTTTGATACTGTTTCATCAACCATTCCTTCTGTTCCGGAATTGTCATCTCACTGTTGTCGAGTGTGATGGCATCATCAGCCTTGCGCAAAGGAGAGGTCTCACGGTGGGTATCAATATAGTCACGTTCCTCTACGTTCTTCAGGATTGCCTCGAAGTCGGCAGGCATTCCCTTCTCCTTGAGTTCATCGAAACGGCGCTGTGTTCTTACCTGGGAGCTTGCCGTAACGAAGATCTTCAGTTCTGCGTTAGGGAAAACGGTGGTACCGATGTCACGGCCATCCATCACGATGCCCTTGTCTTCTCCCATCTTCTGCTGCTGGGCTACCAATGCCTCTCTTACGAATGGGATGGCTGCCACAGGACTTACGTGATTGGAAACCTCCAGCGAGCGGATCTCCTTTTCTACCAACTCACCGTTGAGATAGCAGTCTGGGCGACCGGTTTCGGCGTTGAATTTGAAAGAGATGTGGATGTTTGGCATCTCAGCCTCTAACTCTGCTACCTTTACCTTGCCATCCTCATCGAAAAGCTGGTGGCGCAAGGCATAGAGTGTAACAGAGCGATACATCGCACCTGTATCTACATACACATATCCGATTTCCTTGGCAAGATCCTTTGCCATGGTACTCTTTCCACAAGAAGAGTAACCGTCAATTGCTATTGTAATCTTCTTCATATCTTTAAATCTGAAAAGTTTATCTGTTCTATAATCTGTATTCAATAATCAGTATTCTATAATCTGTAGTCGATATTCAGCAGCAGACTGTTGCTGCTGACATGGTATTTACCATAGGCGATGTTGAGATGGAAGCGCTCCAGATTGATACCGCCACCAAACGACCATCCGGCTCCATGACTGCTGGTTTCATCTTCTCCGTTTACGATTTTCATTTCATCGTGGCGTCGGAAATTGTAGCCGGCTCCCACCCAGAGGCTTTCGCCCAAAAGCAGATCGGCACCTAATACCGCATGGTTTCTGAGTCCCTTGTCCCAATGGTTCAGATTCACCAAGGTGGCTGAAACGCAGAAGGGAGTATTGATGAAGTGCTTGCTGACACCCACCTGTAGGTCTATCGGCATCTTCTCGTATTCTACATCATAAGCTTTGAGCTGTCCACCCAGGTTTCTGGCTACTGCTGAAACCGACCACTCTTCTTCTGAATCGTAGTAGTTGAGTCCCAGATCCACCCCCATGGCGATGGAGTTGTAGTCACCGATATACGAGGTGATGAATTTGGCGGTGATACCACCCACGAGGCGTTCGCTGAGCAGGTAGGAGAAAGTACCCGCCAGACAGATATCCTTAGCTGAGAATTCACCCATCTGGATGTTGTTCTCATCGGTCTGCTTCATCTTGCCATAATCCACATACTGCGCCGATACCGCCCACGAAGCCTTCTCTCCGGTGATGCGGTTGAATGAAGCTGATGCCATATTTACCCCCTTCATATAGTTCATGTAGTTGAAGTTGAGGGTACGGTCGTCCACCGAAACCAGCAGGGCTGGGTTATGGAAAGCAAGTGCCGCATCATCTTCTATCAAGGTGATGTTATCGCCTCCCAAGGCGGCAGCATGGGCACTGACGGGGAGTCGGAGGAAGTTATACCCCGTCTGACTCTCTTGAGCCCCCATTTTTGTCGCGAAAAGCGTCAATATAATGGAAAAAACAACTTTTTTCATTTAAAATATCTAATTCTTTGGCAAAGATACGGCTTTTTTGAGAAATAAGACGTAAATTTGCAATGTTTTCGTAGAAAATAACGGAAGAGAATGTAAAATATTGCAGTTGGGACCCCAAAAACGGGTGAACAAGTCTGCAAATAGTAGATAATAGATATTGTGGAAATAAAGAAATCAGATCGTGCACAGTTGGAGGACAAGCGGGTAACATTTTTCCTGCTGGGACTCCTTATTGCCTTTACGCTTCTCTTTGTAGGATTGCAGTATTCCAGAAATCCGCAGGGAGATGATGACTGGGCAGAGAACTTTGAAGATCTTTCGCAAGATATGGAAATGTCAACTCCGCCCGATCAGAAAGATATGGTGAGTGCGGAGGCTATGGCGAAGGCACCTGCCTCGCAGGCTATCACCCAGGAGGTGAAACCTACCGAACAGCAAATGGTCAGGAAGACACCGGAAAAGATCAGCACTACTACCAGCTCGCTGGTAATCGGTGATGGTTCGGGTGTGGTTGAAGGGGCTGACGTGAAGGAGGCGGCTCCAGAGACGGCGGTGGATCCGGCAGATACACAGGCTGAGGCTCCTATCAAGTTTACCGTGGTGCAGAAGATTCCGGAGTTTCCGGGGGGCTGGTCGGCATTCATGCAATGGCTCACCAAGAACCTGAAGTATCCGCAGGTGGCGCAGAACAACAAGGTACAGGGCACGGTGGTGGTAACCTTCATCGTGAACAAGGATGGAAGCATCGCCAATACCAAGGTAAGTACCTCGGTGGATGCTGCCCTTGATGCTGAAGCGCTCCGCGTGATGAAGATGATGCCCAAATGGAAGCCGGGTATGGACAAGAACAAGGTGTGCCGTACCATGATTGCTGTTCCGGTGGTATTCAAGTTATAAAAGACAAGTTATAAATCAGAAATTATAAATTAGAAATATGATAGATATGAAGACATCAGAAGAATTATTGGTAATGGTGAATGATTTTCTGGCAAATCTCCCATACAATCGTAAACCATTGTCGCTTTACGAACCGGTGAAGTACGTACTCTCTTTAGGTGGAAAGCGTATTCGCCCTGTTTTAATGCTCTTGGGATACAATCTCTTCAAGAATGATCCTGAGAAGATTCTGATGAATGCGATAGCTCTTGAGACCTATCACAACTATACACTCTTGCACGATGACCTGATGGATAATGCTGACCTCCGTCGTGGTCATGAGACTGTACACAAGAAGTGGGATGCCAATACGGCTATCCTCTCCGGTGACAGTATGTTGGTGTTGGCTTACGAGAGAATGGCACAGTGTGACGATCAGCATCTTGCCAAGGTGATGAAGCTCTTTACTACTACAGCCCTTGAGATTGGAGAGGGACAGCAGTATGATATGGAGTTTGAGAACCGCAATGATGTGAAGGAAGAGGAATATATCGAGATGATTCGCCTCAAGACCAGTGTACTTCTGGCTTGTGCCCTGAAGATTGGTGCCATCCTGGCTGATGCTTCTGCAGAGGATGCTGACAATCTCTATAAGTTTGGCGAGCAGATCGGCTTGGCTTTCCAGCTGCAGGATGATTTCCTCGATGTATATGGTGATTCCAAGGTGTTCGGTAAGGCTATCGGTGGTGATATCACTTCCAACAAGAAGACTTTCATGCTCATCAATGCCTTCAACCATGCCAATGATGCCCAGCGTGCTGAGCTCCAGAAATGGGTGGATGCCAAGGAATTCGACCGCAATGAGAAGGTGGCTGCCGTTACCCGTCTCTATAACGAGATTGGTATCGACAAGATGGCACAGGATAAGATTGCCTATTACTTCGAGCAGAGCAAGAAGTATCTCGATGCCGTAAACGTGCCTGCTGAGCGCAAGGAAGAACTCCAGAAGTATGCGCAGAAAATGATGAAGCGCCAGTACTAATTTAAGTGAAGAGTGAAGAACGAAGAGTGAAGAATTCATCGGCTTTACTAATCATAAAGTTCCAAGTTCCAAGTTAACAGTTCAATGTTCAAAGTAATAGATACGCATACTCATCTCGATGCAGAAGAGTTTGATGAGGATAGAGCGGAAGCTTTCGCTCGTGCCAGGGAAGCGGGGGTAGGCAAGGTATTCTTGCCTGCCATCGACGTGAAGACCACGCATGCTGTCCTGGCATTGAGTCGGGAATATCCGGGTTATGCCTATCCGATGATCGGTTTGCATCCCGAAGAGGTGAAGGCAGACTGGAAGGAGCAGCTGGCTGAACTCCGAAAAATATTAGAGGAACATCGCATAACAGGAAGTACCGGTCAGACTGGTGATTCTATAGATGGCGATTCTCCTCAGATTTCCGATTTTATAGCCATTGGCGAAATCGGACTCGATTATTACTGGAGCCGTGAGTTCGAGCACGAGCAGCTGGAAGCATTCGAGGAACAGGTGAAATGGTCGGTAGAAACCCGACTTCCCCTGATGATTCATTGCCGCAAGGCACAGAACGAGATGGTGCACCTGCTCAGAAAGTATCAGAAAGACCTGCCGGGCGGCGTGTTCCACTGCTTCACCGGCAATCAGAAGGAGGCAGAAGAACTCCTCTCGTTCGACAACTTCGTGTTGGGCATCGGCGGTGTATCCACCTTCAAGAGCAGTCATCTCAGAGAAGACCTTCCGGCTGCAGTTCCGATGAATCGCATCATCCTGGAGACCGACTCTCCATACATGGCTCCCGTTCCATATCGTGGCAAGCGCAATGAAAGCGCCTTCGTGGTAGAAGTGCTCAAGACTCTGACGAAAGCCTACGGAGTGAGTGAGGAGGAATTCGCAGAACAGACGAATAAGAATGTAGAAAGCGTCTTTCACCTATGAAATAATAAAAAATATATAAGCTTAATATTAAAACCAAACTATTCATTATGACTAGAAAAGTGATTTTTGCTGCTATGTTGATGGCAGCGTTTGCACAAGGTACTCAGGCACAAGACCTGAGCGGCCAGCGTTCTGAGAAGCAGGACGTGCACATGATTCCTGGTAAGAAACTGGATCATCACGGACTCATTGTGAGTCCTACACCACATCTCCTGAATGTGGATGCTGCTAACCGACTCGACCTGCAGAAGGGTGTCAAGGTAATCGACAAGAAAGGTAAGTTTGCAGATGATGTGAAGTTCCTGACCGCTAACGCCAAGGGCATTCGCCTGACCATCGATTTCGGTGAGAAGCTTGCTGCTAAGGCTGGTGTGAAGCCGGTATCTGGTGCTTACAGCCTGAAGGCTGATGCCAAGGGTATCCAGATTGTGGGATACGATGAGCGTGGTGCTTTCTATGGCTTGCAGACCTTGCGCCAGATTGTAAACAGCGAGATGGCAAAGGGCCAGATGCCTTATACCACTTGCAACGACTATCCTGATCTTCCAAACCGTGGTGTGGTAGAGGGCTTCTATGGTGAGCCTTGGTCTCACCAGGTGCGTCTTTCCCTCATCGATTATTATGGAAAGAACAAGATGAACACCTATCTCTATGGTCCAAAGGATGATCCTTATCACAGTTGCCCTAACTGGCGCTTGCCTTATCCAGAGAAAGAGGCTAAGAATATCAGCGAACTTGTACAGGCTTGCCGTCGCAACCGTGTAGATTTCGTATGGGCTATCCATCCAGGACAGGATATCAAGTGGAACGAGGAAGACTATCAGAACCTGGTTCACAAGCTCGACTTGATGTACGACCTCGGTGTGCGTTCTTTCGCTATCTTCTTTGATGATATTTCCGGCGAGGGTGCCAACCCAGTCAAGCAGTCTGAACTCTTGAACCGCCTGACTAAGGAGTTTGTGAAGGCTAAGGGTGATGTGACTCCGCTCGTGATGTGTCCTACCGATTATACCCGTCTCTGGGCGAATCCAAAACCAACCGGTTCTCTGGCTATCTTCGGTAATACCCTCGATCCATCTATCAATGTATTCTGGACAGGTGATGTGGTATGTAGCGACTTGACCCGCGAGACGCTCGACTGGGTGAACTCCCGTATCAAGCGTCCTGCTTACTACTGGTGGAACTTCCCTGTAACCGATTATGCACGCCATATCATCATGCAGGGTCCTACCTACGGTTTGCAGACCGACCTGACCAACAAGGATCTCTGCGGTTTCGTGAGCAACCCAATGGAGCATGGAGAGGCTTCCAAGCTGGCTCTCTACGGTGTAGCTGACTATACCTGGAACATCGCTAACTATAATCCGCTCGACAACTGGGAGCGTGGTCTGGTAGATCTTACTCCAGAGGCACACGAGGCTTATCGCACCTTCGCCATGCACTCATGCGATACAGAAACCGGTTATCGCCGTATCGAATCATGGGAAACCAAGAGCTTCCGCATCGACAACTTTACAGATGCTGAGTTCAATGCCCTGCAGAGCGAGTTTGTAAGAGTGAAGAATGCTCCTGCTCAGATGGAGGCAAACTGCAAGAATGCCTTGCTGATGAAGGAACTCCGTCCATGGCTCACAGAGTTTGGCAAGTTGGGCGACCGTGGCTTGAAGACCATGCAGCTCATCAAGGAGTACAAGGCTGGTAATGACCAGGCATTCTGGGATGGCTATGTCAACAACCGTATGAGCAAGGAAGATGTGGCAGCTTACGAGAAGCATAAGTCTGGAACCATGGTATTGCAGCCATTCTATGAGCAGTCTATGGATGATATGGCTTCTGGTTTCTTCAAGAAGTTGACTGGCAAGGTGCCTGCTTTCTATAAGGGTATCGGTACTTACGCCACCTTGAGAACTACCCAGAGCAAGGCGATGTTTGACAATGATTCTACTACCTATTATACATCAGGTAATGGTCAGAACACTGGCGACTGGATTGGTGCAGACTTAGGTTGTGTTCGTTCTGTTTCTGAGGTAAGAATCCTCCAGGGCCGTAACTCTGTAGATGATGTGGATTACTTCGACAACACCGTTTTGGAGTATTCTCTTGACAAGAAGGAGTGGAAGGCGCTGACCGGTGAGTTGAAGAAGCAGTATATCATCAACTGGAAGACCGATTCTCCTGTTGAGGCTCGTTATATCCGCATCAAGAAGTTGAAGTCTGACAAGCGCAACTGGGCTGCAGTCCGTACTTTCGAGGTGAACCCAACTACTCCAGATTGTTTGAGCTTCCCTGTTGAGGCAGGCAATCTGCAGGCAGCGATGTATGGTTTCGATGAGAATCCTTGCACTTCATTCACCAACGAGGGCACCCTTACCATGGGTGTAGAAAAGGCTGTAAAGGGTTACACCCTGCTGTTGAAGTTGGCTCCAGGCAAATCATTGGTATGTCGCCAGCTGAATGCCAAGGGCAAGGTTTTGGCAACCATCAACATCGACCAGTCATTCTGCAAGATAGAATTGGTGAAGAAGGCAGCCAAGGTTCAGCTGGATGGCTCAGCCGAAATCTTCGAGATCATTCCTGAAAAATAGAATTTACACTATACCGCTAGGCGTCTACCGCTAGACGCCTAGCGGGTTTACGCTCTTGTATTTTCGTTAAAGAAATGTAAAAAGCAAATGAATATGTGGCTTTTCGAATAAAAAGTGATAATTTTGTACTCCGAAACTGGAAAGGTGCTCGAGTGGCTGAAGAGGCACGCCTGGAAAGCGTGTATTCCCCTAAAGGGAATCGGGGGTTCGAATCCCCCTCTTTCCGCTTTTTTATATATATAATAAGGTATATATGATTATGAAGAAAAATACAGCTATTGCGCGTTTCGCAATATTCATTTTCACAGTAATGTGTTCTCTGCCTGTCATGGCACAAGACGAGAATATCGGATTTCATCAAGCTCTTAAGACGAAGTTTATAGAGGGTGATGCCGGCTTTATGTCGCTCGTTGCCATCTCTCTCATTGTGGGTTTGGCTTTCTGTATTGAGCGCATCATCTATCTCAGCCTTTCTGAAATCAATGCCAAGAAACTGATGCAGGATATCGACCAGAAGGTAGAGGCAGGGGATGTGGAAGGCGCCAAGGAACTTTGCCGCAATACCCGTGGACCTGTAGCTTCTATCTGCTATCAGGGATTGATGCATATAGATGAGCATCTCGATGATATCGAGCGCTCGGTAAGTGGATATGGTACCGTGCAGGCTGCCAACCTGGAGAAGGGATGCTCCTGGATCAAGCTCTTCATCGCCATGGCTCCTTCCCTCGGATTCCTGGGTACGGTGATTGGTATGGTGATGGCTTTCGACCAGATTCAGCAGGCGGGAGATATCAGTCCTACCATCGTGGCTTCGGGTATGAAGGTGGCGCTGATTACTACCATCTTCGGTATCATTGTTGCCTTGATTCTGATGGTGTTCTATAACTACATCCTTTCCAAGGTAGAACATCTCACCAGTCAGATGGAAGAATCGGCTGTTACATTGATGGATATCATTGCCAAGAATAAGTGAAGAGTGAAGAACGAAGAATTCAACGGCTTTGCTAATCATAAAGCTCAAAGTTCAATGTTCAAAGTAACAAGTTCAATGTTCAAAGTTCAAAGTAAGATGTTCAAAGTTCAAAGTTCAAAGTTCAAAGTTCAAAGTAACAAGTCTGCCGAACAGAGATCTCAGAAGGTTTTCCGTATGATGATAGGTTTGGCTGTGCTGGTTTTCGGTCTGTTCTATCTGATAGGCTATGATTTGCCTTTCGATGAGAACCCCGACTTCAATGCCCCTCTTTTTACTGATGTGCTCATCTTCCTGATGTGGCTTTTCCTGATAGGAGGAGTAGGCTTGGCGGTCTATTCGATGGTGAAGGATTACCGCAGCAGTCAGTCGGAAGCTGTGGTGAATGGTGTGCCGGTGCGTCGTATCTTCCGCATCACCTGGCTTACCCTGCTGGCAGTTCTGGTCTTGACTTTCCTCTTGGGAGGTTCCGATCCGATGCTCATCAATGGCGAGAACTACGCCGACTGGTTGTGGCTGAAACTTTCAGATATGTTTGTCATCACATCGCTGCTGATGTTGCTGGCAGGCATTGGAGCCGTTTGCTTCGGTGCCACCCGATATATCCGAAAGAAGCAGTAACATCCTGTAATTATCAATCAAAAAAATAGTTAGTATCATATCATAAAGCCATGCTGGTAAGAAGGAATCGTAACGAAACCCCGGGATTGAATACCACCTCAACAGCCGACATCTCGTTTATGCTGCTGATATTCTTCCTTGTAACCACATCCATGGATGTGGATAAGGGATTGTTGCGCCAGCTTCCTTTGCCTGAACCTCAGAAGAAGGAGCAGCAGGAATCGGTGGTGGATAAGAACAATCTGATGGCGATTCATCTTACGGCTGGAGATACGCTGATGGTGAACAACCAGCCGATGAAGCTGGAAGATCTGAAGCAGGAAACCGTCCGCTTTGTCCATCGCCTGGGCAAGAAGCATCTGATTTCCATCGAGAGCGACCGTGATGCCAACTACAACCTTTATTTCCAGATGCAGAATGAGTTGATGGAAGCCTATGCGCAACTTCGCAATGAGGCTGCCCAGAAGAAATATCATAGAGACTATGCGCTTTTGAGCAATGACCAGAAGGATCAGGTGCGTAAGCTCTGTCCTCAGCGCATTACGGAGTCGTATGCCAATGCGATGACTCATGAAGACAAGAGTGTAGATGCTGCTGCGGAAGAGAAACAGGAACCCCAGTCAACCCAGGAGAAAGGAGGCGCCAAATGATGAATTTTCGTAAAAAATCGCATTCGGTTCCGGAATTGAATACGTCATCCTTGCCGGATCTGATTTTCTCGGTACTCTTTTTCTTTATGATTGTTACCCACATGCGACAGGTTACCTTGAAGGTGGAATGCCGTATGCCGGAAGGAAAGAATCTCACACGCCTGACCAAGAAGTCGGCGGTAAGTCATATTTATATAGGAAAGCCAACCAAGGATCTGCAGGGCAAGTATGGCTCAGGTACCCAGATACAGATGAATGACAAGTTTGCCAGTGCTTCTGATGTGCAGGATTATATCTCAGCCGAGAAGAAGCGGATGTCGCCTGAAGACCAGAAACTGATGACCGTTTCCATCAAGGCAGACCAGAATACCAAGATGGGAGTGATTACCGATGTGAAGCAGGCGCTGCGCCAGGCAAAAGCACTGAAAATAAGCTATTCTGCTGTAGAAAATAGGAAATAATATGCTCTAAAAGGAAAAATAATATTAATTTATTATTTTTTTCTTTAGAAAAGTTGCTTTTTCTAAAGAAAAGTGCTATCTTTGCAGGCAAATAATAATAAATTATGGCAAAACAAGTTTTAGATTCATTAGATAGGCATATTCTGAAGCTGATTTCTCAGGATGCCCGAATTCCATTTCTGGAAGTAGCACGTGCTTGTAATGTAAGCGGTGCTGCCATTCATCAGCGTGTAGCTAAACTCACTAACCTTGGCATTATTAAAGGCTCTCAATTTGTTATCGATCCAGAGAAGATTGGTTACGAAACCTGTGCATATATGGGATTGTTCCTCAAGGAACCTGAAAAGTTTGATCAGGTGGTAGAGGAACTCAAGAAGATTCCGGAGGTAGTAGAGTGTCATTATACTACTGGCGGTTTTGATATGTTCATCAAGATTTATGCTGTCAATAACCACCACCTCCTGGAGATTATCCACGATAAGTTGCAGCCATTGGGCCTTTCCAGAAGCGAGACCATCATCTCCTTCAATGCAGCCATCGACCGTCAGCTTTCTCTGAAGGATATCCAGCAGGTATCTGATGAGGAAGAGGAGACAACAGAGGAATAAGATTTTATTTTCTACTATAGGTGAGGAATGAGAACGACAACCCGTTTTCATTCCTCATTTCTTTTTCCGTCACTTCCCAATCAACCGGGTTGATTTCCGGAAAGAAGGTATCGGCAGCTTCCGGTTCCTTATCCACGATGGTGAGATAGAGTTTCCGGGCAGCAGGAAGGGCCTGGCGATAGATGCTCTCTCCGCCAATGATGAAGATTTCTTCTGGGCTGGTGATTCCTGTATCTTCCTTGGGGGCAGATAAGGTATCATTTTGCGCTGCCCTGAGTGCTTCTTCCAGGGTAGGATATACTTCGCCCCCATCGATCTCTTTCAGACTTTTAGAGACAACGATGTTGCGGCGATGGGGAAGAGCACCGTTAGGGAGAGATTCAAATGTCTTTCTGCCCATCACGATGGTATGCCCCGTGGTAAGTTCACGGAAGCGGGTCATATCTGATGGTAAATGATAGAGCAATCGGTTCTGGTAGCCGATTGCTCTATTTGTTTGGGATATGCAGGCGATGATGCTGAGCATAATCTATCAACTATTAACTGTAAACTATCAACGATTAATTATTCTTTGTTCCTCCGGCACGTGGCTGCTCTTGATCTTCCACTCTTGAGGATAGAGGTTGTTGGCACGGTTGCCGATGTTCTTCTCCCAGCCCAGAGGCATCTGCTGATAGGTAACGAGCACGTAGCCTTTGGGGGTGTCTGCAGGAAGATTCACAGCCTCTTTGCGCAGATAGCGGATGGCATCCTCGTAGGAGAGTTCTACCTGTGTAAAAACCTCTGTGTTAAGCTCGGTAGAGAGTGCCAGACTCTGGTCAGGAATGATGTCTTTGCCCTTGCTTGTTCCCAGTTTGATGCCGGCATGTATCACCTTCAGATTCCGCGCAGCATCCTCATAGATGGCTTTCCATCGGCTTGGGATGGCATAGAAGGTTTCGCCTTCGGCTATTGTTTCATAGTCGGAAGACTTCAGCCAGTCTGTTGGAACCTGCGGATTCTTTCCCTTGTTCCCTCTGTTCTTTCCTTTATCCTTATTCTTGTCTTTCTTCTTCTTCTTTTTATCTTCCTTCTCCATTTCCGGTTCTCCCTCTTTTCTGAGTACAGCGAGGAAGATGCCTTCTCCACGCGTCTTGCCAGGGAGGAAACGATAGACAGGGATGTCTGACCCGATGAGATTGCCCATGATATTCCAGGCTTCATCGATATCGTTGAGTGCGATAGGCTCAGCCCCCAGCTCCTCACAAATCCAGGCGATATTCTCTTCGTCTTCGTGGGCATTGAAGGTGCAGGTAGAGTAGATGAGGAGACCGCCGGGTTTCAGACAGTTCCAGATATCGCTTACGATCTCGCGCTGCAGATGCCAGCAGTTATCCACATTCTGCAGACTCCATTCGCTGATGGCACCATCATCCTTGCGGAACATACCTTCGCCGGAGCAGGGAACATCGGTGAGGATGACATCAAACTGAAGCTTCGACTTCCTGTAGTCGCGTGGATAGTTGTTGGTGACGATCATATCGGGATGACCGAACTTCTGGATATTCTCCGCAAGAATCTGCGAGCGGGTGCGCATCGGTTCGTTGCTGAAAAGAAGACTACCTTCCGGCAGGGCAGCACGTACGGCGGTAGATTTTCCACCTGGAGCCGCACAGAGATCGAGCATCATCACGGGTTCGTGAACGAGTTGTCGGATCACCAGATCCACGAACATGGAAGAAGCCTCCTGCACGTAATACTTTCCGGCATGGAGCCAGGGATCGAAGGTGAAGTTAGGACGGGTGGAGAGATAGCGACCGGTGGAAGGGCACCATGGAATCGGTTCGCCCGCAGCATCTTCTCCCTCCTTGCATTTGAAAGGATTGAGACGGATGCTGGTAGGTGCTTCTCCCTCGGTGATGCCCTGTTTCAGTTGCAGGAACAGTTCATCGCCCATCAACTCCTGTGTATATTGGATGAAATCTTCTGGTAATGTCTTCATTTTATGCCTTTATTCTTGATTTTGTTTGCAAAAATAAGAAAAATTTCGTTTCTTTGCAACTAATTTCCCAAGAGATGCGTCTAAGACATAGAAAAAATAATAAATAACAAGGTAAAACTATAAAAATATTGTTAGATATGAAGAAAGCGATATTAACATTGGCGCTCATCATGAGCATCGGAGCTACCCAGGTATCTCTGGCATCTTCGGCTCCAAAACATCGTTATCATCCCGCTACCCAACAGGTGGATAAGCAGGCTTCTCCTGCCGCACAGGCATCCGCAGCTCAGGATGATGAGGCGATTGCTGCCTATTCTGATACCACTGCAACGGATACTTCCGACTATGCTGATGTAGATGACAATGACAACCGTTCTTATCATTCCAAGTACAGTCTCGGCAACTATGATGATCCATTCGATTTCATCGGTTCGGTATTTGGTGGCGGGGCACTGTCTGTCATCATCATCTTCTGCATCATCTTCGGTCTGCTGTTTGTCTTTGCTCCGCTGATCATCGTGTTCCTGGTTATCAGATATCTGATTCGCCGCCACAACGACCGGATGAAGTTGGCGGAGATGGCGATGGAGAAGGGCATCAATGTTCCGGAAAGCGACCGTCCGATAGACAAGCAGAGCGATGAATATCTGGTGAAGCGGGGATTGAGAAATGCCTTCCTGGGAGCTGGCTTGTGCGCTATGTTCGCTTGGTGGGAAGCTGACTTCCTGGCAGGTATCGGAGCCCTGGTCTTCTTCTATGGATTGGGACAGACCCTGATCGGTTCGCTTCCAGCCATCAAGGATTGGTGGAGAAACCGCCATGGCGATCAGGGCACAGGTTATAATGGAACTCCGGTGTAAAAATCAAACAACAATTATTAGTTAATATATAGTGGAAAAGTTATCCGATATTTCTCTCGTCACGAAGGTGGTGATGCTTCACGACCGCAAGTCGTTCGACTTGCTGGTCAAGAAGTATCAATCACCTGTTCGTGGGTTCTTCCTACGGCAGACGCTGGGGGATGCGCAGCTGAGTGACGACTTGGCGCAGGATACCTTTGTGAAGGCTTATACCCATCTGTCGGGTTTCAAGGGTACAGCCAGCTTCTCCACTTGGCTTTATCGTATCGCCTATAATGTGTGGTATGATTATACCCGCAGTCATAAGGAAACACTGGATATTGATACGCCGGCTGTCACCCGACAGAATGCGCAGGGAGTGAATACCGGATTGAAGATGGATTTGCTCAATGCCCTGCAGATATTGAGCGATAACGAACGGACGTGCATCACGCTGCAGCTGATGGATGGACTCTCTATAGATAAGATTGCAGAAGTGACGGAAATGGCGCAAGGCACCATCAAGTCGCATCTCTCTCGTGGAAAACAGAAACTTGCAAGTTACTTAAAGCATAATGGTTATGGCCGATAAAAAGATTGATAATAGAAATGGTATGGAGCTTGAACCGCTGAGCGCCACAGACGATCAGCTCCTTCAGGCTTTCTTTGCTGATAACAGAATAGAGAAGATTCCGGATGATGGATTCTCTGATAGGGTGATGCAGGCATTGCCAGCTCTTGAGCAGGAAAAGACTATGCTGGCTCTTGAGCAGAAAAAGACTGTGCTGTCTCTTGAGCAGGAAAAGACTGTGCTGACTCTTGAGCAGAAGCAGGCATTGGCAAAGCGTCGCCGACTGGAGCATTTGTGGACGGCAGCCTGTGTAGCTGTCGGCATAGTGGCAGCTGTGGTTTGTCAGGGATGGGAGCAGATACAAGGCTGGCTCTTCTCCATGAAGATAGATTTCCTCCTTACCGGTTCCCGTGCCCTTACCCATGTGGCAGATGCCATCACGCCAACGCAGAATCTCCTGATGATGCTAGCCGGCCTCCTCGTCCTAGTAATGGTCTGGGGCTACAACGAGCTGGCAGATGCCAGATAATTGGAACGGATTATCGCAATTCCTCATATTTTAAAATAGGTGTAGTACCCCCTATCTTTAGCAAGATAATAGCAAGTTGTCCCCATGCGGTCCCATCCCGCACAATCTGGCGAGTTTTTGATGGGAGCAGTCCCCATGCGGTCCCATCCCGCACAATCTGGCGGTTTTTTGATGGGAGTTGTCCCCATGCGGTCCCATCCCGCACAATCTGGCGTAGACCTTTGATGGTCCGCCAACCTTAGAGCGTAGCGGTTCCGAGCACCGGAGGGCGGTTACATCCCCGCTTCCTGAGGAAGAGGGGCTTGGGGAGAAAGTGGAGCCCTCTTTGGCTAAAGAGGGACGGGGTGATTCGAAAAACTCCTCATTCGAGTGGCGACTAGTGCAGAGCGATACTGCAATGAGGAACAAAATAATAAAAAATGGCTACCCGTTACTATATTACATTCCATTCTTCAACGTATGATACAACGAAGAGATATTCTTCTTGTTTACAGATCCTTTCGAAAGACAATCTTGTGGTTATTGGACAAGATATAGCCTTGAAGATTCCAATGTCTTGGTCGAAGGAGAAGATGGCAGACTATATATCATCCTATGTCGTATCACATCCCGAAGAAATGGTATCGATATTAGATGATGAGGAAATAGTCCTTGCTCACGATATCATATCAGTTGGCAAGGGAAATGTTCTTTGGAAACGTCACTTGCTCAAATATCACCATTTGAAATGTATGGTTTGGGTAGTGGTCAATAATACAAACAGAGGCAAGGATGGATTTGTGATGCTGGATGAGATAAGTGGGGCTTTTGCTCCCTATATCGAGCAGCGATATGCTGTGGCTAAAGCGAACGTGGAGGCTGCTAAATCAAAACCTGCTCAATCTCGTTTTTATCTTAGAGACCTGAAATCAAAATTGGATGGCCTGGATATAGACCAGCTCAAGTATCTTCATCTCCTTTTTGAGATGAACTACATGGAGGATTGTCATTTCTGGTTCCGTGATGAATGGTTTGTGGATGGCTACTACGAATGCTATAACGATTGGTATCGCAATGACTGCAAGACCACTCCATATGATTTGAATCAGATGGTTTTTGATATCCTGGAAGAGTGGAAGGAGCGAGGCTATAAGGAATATCGACCAGCGATGGAACGCATCAAGAAATGGTGTAGTTGTAAATGGAATAAGTTTGAGTCAGATCATCAAGCCGAAGTTTCTGCCGCTTTTGATGCTGCAATAGTTCATGAAGAAGAGCGGGAAGTATCCCGAAGTCTGTTCCCATTCATTCATAATGTACATGAATATATCCGCAACAAGCAATATCAGGAAGCCATTTCTTTAATTTTCTGTTTGTTCGACCATTTAGGTGAGGCATGTAGAAAAAATGAAAGATGGTTTGATTCATATTGGTGTGGTGGAGTTCAGACAAGTGTTGTTCTATTCTTAGATGTACTGCGCCATCTGTACTGTCATTTGCGCCAACATCCAGATATTCCTTGGCAGATGAAGGAGGCAATGGATTTCCATCTGTTGCTGACCAATAAGCATCATCGTCTCTTTGGTGACCTGGAGTTAGCCTGGGGTGATTCTCGTATGGAAGATATGCTTAACGACGATAGTCCCTATTGCAACTATAGCAATATGGAAGATGAACTATATGGATATTTGGAGAGGATGATAGGGCAAAGTCAGCCCCAATAGAGTATCTGAGAGCTGCAAGTTGAATGACATTAATTTTGGCGATTATATAGAAGATATACTCACCCGACTGATGGAGGGGGAGCAAGACTTCATGTCCCTAATCCCATGTAATTATAACTCGAACAAAAAGGTGAATATCAAGGCTGCCTAATTGGTAGCTTTGGCAATACCAATTAATAATATGCTTTTTTTGAAAAAAGTTGGATGTGCTAACTACTGAAAATCAGTAGTTACGTTCTAACGGTGATTTACGATTGTTTGTCGGCTGGCGCATTGTGGAATTTGCTGATAACTTGTAGATTTTCGGCTTTTTTCTTGGTGGTTTCAATAAAAAAGCGTACTTTTGCGGAAAAGTTTAACGTTTAAAATTATAGGTTATGGCAACATTAACTATACAAGTGGAAGATAATAGTGTTATGGCTGGCCTCAAGAAAGTTCTTGAGGCAATGAAAGGCGTTGTGATTGTTCCTAATCATCAGAAAAGCATGTCTGGGATAGAAGAAGCAATGGATGATATTCGTCATGGTAGAGTGACGGAGTATGAAAGTGCTGATGATATGTTTGAAAAGTTGGGAATATGAAATACAGAATCATAGCTACCAGTCGCTTTGAAAAGGATGTAAAGCGTTGTAAAAAACGTAATCTTCCAATGGAAAAGCTAAAGAAAGTAATTCGATTACTTGAAGAGACAGGAAAATTACCTCCTGAATATAAGCCGCATAAACTATCTGGGCAATATGCGGGAAGTTGGGAATGTCATATTATGTCTGATTGGCTGTTGATATGGAAACAATATAATGATGAGCTGGTTTTAGTGATGACTAATACTGGTTCTCATAGTGACGTTTTCTAAAAACTAATGAAAATGGCATGGAAAGTGCCGCAATTCATTCAAGCGAAGTTCATGAAGTAGATTCGGAAATCCCAATGACCCTTTTAAAGGTTTTTTCTACCTCTCCGTCTCTCCTGCAAAGAGAACTCCACTTTCTCCCCAAGCCCCTCTTCCTCAGGAAGCGGGGATGTAACCGCCCTCTGGTGCTCGGAACCGCTTCGCTTTATGGTTAGCGGACCATCAAAGGTCTGCGCCATGTTGTGCGGGCTGGGACCGCCGGGGGTAGGTGGGGATTCTGAAGGTTGCTATAGCGCAGAATCGGTACCATGCTATAGCTGCAATCGGTACCAAGTTTTTTTTATGTGATTCACGATTGTTTCAAGAAGATTCCGAAGCTGTTATTCGGATGGCTGAGGTATGCGTATTAAGAATAAAAAATATGAATAAAGATGAATTTATAAATATACTCAAAAATAAAAAAGGTGCTCCTTTTTTGTTTCTTGGTTCCGGTTTTTCTCGACATTACTTAGATACTCCGCAATGGGATGGAATATTACAGATGTTTGCTCCTTATAAGCTAGCACAGTATTATTCTAAACTGAATACAAAATCCCTGATCAAGGTGGCTACTGAGATTGCGAAAGATGTTACTGATGAGTTTTGGAATTTGGATGAGAGTGATGAGTTCAAGAAAGCTGTTCAAGATCGCATTACAGATGCTAGCTCTGTTCTTAAATTTAAAATTTCAGAATATCTTAGAAAACAATCTTTACGGGATTTTCCTGAAGAATATGAAGAAGAAATTCATATCTTAGAAAAATTAAGTATCGATGGTATCATTACAACAAATTGGGATGATACGGCTGAGAGACTTTTCCCTCAATTTACTCCATATATTGGACAAGAGCAATTGATCTTTTCTTCTACGTATAGTGTTGGAGAAATATACAAAATACATGGTAGCTATAGAGAGCCTAAAAGTCTGGTGCTTACTGAAGACGATTATGATGATTTCAGTAAAAAGTATCCATATTTGGCGGCTAAACTCATAACGATTTTTATTGAGCATCCTGTAGTCTTTCTTGGTTATTCTATATCTGACTCAAATATTCAGGAGATATTACAATCTATTGTTGTTTGTTTAGATAATGTGAACATTCAAAAATTGCAGGATAACCTCATATTTGTAGAATGGATAGCAGAAGAAGATTATGCTATAACAATAGAACGTCAGGATATAATGATGGCGAATAAGGTGAATTTGCCTGTTATCAAAATCAAAACACATAGTTTTAAGGAAGTTTATGAACTCCTTCAATACTATGAACGTTCTATTCCTGCCAATGTGCTTAGAGAATACAAAAAGCAATTCTTTGAAATTGTTCAGTCTGAAAAACCTGAGAAGCAGATATATGTTTTGCCATCTACTGTAGTTGATAAGGATAGGACTATTCAGGTTGTTTATGGCTTCGGAGCAATAAATAAATTCCGTTCAGCAGTAGGCTATAGAGGTATACAAGCAGTTGAATTATTAAAGGATGTGTTGTCAGAAAATACTGATTTGAATGCAGAACAAGTGTTGACGGATGCTTATCCTCAACTTACCAAATCATCTCCTAAAGCATTTATCCCAATATATAAATATCTATCGAAAGTAGGAATAAACAGTGATCAAAATTACAGTGGGAATAAATTGGGGGTGAATTATACTTTAAGAAAAGGATGTGACTTTCAGTCTTATAGTTTCTCCGAAGATGAGAAAAATTGCTGCCTACAAGAAGTAATAGAAAAATATAGCGGAAAGGATGTGTGGAAGGCTGTAGCTCTTATACCTTACTTGAATATAAAGGAAGAAGAATTGCCGATTCTTTGTAATTTTATCAATAAAAACTTCAATGATTTTCTGATAAAACGTAACAATTATTCAATATATATGAGAAAATTGATTTGCTTTTATGATTGGAAAAAATATGGTTGGGAATAACACTTTTGGATATATCTGTATTAGTATTTCAAATATCTGACGAACGGAAAACTTTCCGTTCGTCAGATATTTGAAACAAAGAGTAGGGTTTATACGTAAGCATCCAACCCCTATTTTGGCGGTTTGAAAGATAAGTGCTACCTTTGCGCC
>OICE01000105.1_pt1 | contig 33377 bp, 25 predicted proteins | sample 1581171 | NCBI WGS metagenome assembly OICE01 (sample SAMEA3882545, study PRJEB24775) | human gut metagenome | biome: human-associated habitat; feature: intestine environment; material: feces | place: Netherlands | collected 2009/2010 | reverse complement strand
AGGATAATTTAGCGTTAGCTAAATTTCAATGCCCGACCGACACTCCGCTAAACCACAATTTACCCCAACTTTTGATAAAGAACCTGAAAAAACTTTAATAATAACCGCAAAAAACCGCTTGATGCATAAAACACCAAGCGGTTAAATATTTTTTATTTAAAATCAGCCGTTAAAAGAATAGTTTGGAGCTTCCTTTGTAATCTGAATGTCATGTGGGTGGCTTTCACGAAGACCTGCACCTGAAATTCTTACAAACTGTGCTTTCTGATGAAGGTCAGAAATAGTTGCACAACCTGTGTAACCCATACCGGACTTAAGACCGCCCATAAGCTGATAAATTGTGTCGCCGAGAGTTCCCTTGTAAGGTACTCTGCCTTCAACACCTTCCGGAACAAACTTGTTGTTGCTTGCCTGGAAGTATCTGTCGGAGCTGCCTTTGCCCATAGCGCCAAGGCTACCCATACCACGGTAAACCTTGAACTGTCTGCCCTGATAAATCTCTTTTTCTCCCGGGCTTTCTTCGCAGCCTGCAACAAGTGAGCCGACCATAACTACGCTGCCGCCTGCCGCAAGAGCCTTAACTATATCACCGCTGTACTTGATACCGCCGTCTGCAATAACCGGTACACCGTACTTAGATGCCTCACAAGCCGCATCGTAAATTGCTGTAATCTGCGGTACGCCGATACCTGCAACAATTCTTGTTGTACAGATAGAACCCGGACCGATACCAACCTTTACTGTGTCTGCGCCTGCCTCAATAAGAGCCTTGGCAGCCTCTGCTGTAGCAATGTTTCCGGCAACGAGCGGAACATTAGGATAAGCCTTTTTAACTTTGGCAACTGTTTTTATAATGTTTGAGTTGTGACCGTGAGCAGAGTCGAGGAAGAGTACATCTACCTGTGACTCAACAAGAGCGGCAACTCTGTCGAGAACATCTGCTGTAGCGCCGATAGCCGCACCGCAGAGGAGTCTGCCTTTGTCATCACGGGCTGAATTAGGATACTGAACCGACTTTTCAATATCTTTAATTGTAATAAGTCCCTTAAGGCTGCCGTCAGAGCCTACAAGCGGGAGCTTTTCAATTCTGTGTTTACGGAGAATTTCCTGTGCCTGCTTTAATGTTGTGCCTACAGGAGCGGTAACAAGGCTTTCGTAAGTCATAACGTTTGCGATAGGCTGGTTAAAGTCAGCGCCGGTCATAAAGCGAAGGTCACGGTTTGTGATAATACCTACAAGTTTGCCGTCACGGCAGATCGGAACACCGGAAATTTTATATTTGCCCATAAGGTCGTTAGCGTCACGGACTGTATTTTCAGGAGAAAGGAAGAACGGATTTACAATAACACCGTTTTCACTTCTCTTAACACGGTCAACCTGGTCAGCCTGCTTTTCAATGCTCATATTCTTATGAATAGCACCGATACCGCCCTCTCTGGCAATAGCAATAGCCATTGCGGTTTCGGTTACAGTGTCCATTGCAGCAGTAACAACAGGAGTGTTAAGCTTAATATTTTTTGTAAGATTTGATGAAATATCAACATTCTTAGGTTCTACATCAGACTCACCGGGGATGAGAAGAACATCATCAAAGGTAAGACCTTCTTTGCCGAATTTCTGATTGTAATCTGTATTCAACATAAACTATCCTCCATTTTCCTTTTCTCATACATAATTGTTTATTATTAAATTTTATTATATCAAATAATTCACTCAAGTGCAACAGATAATTTGCAGTTTTTAAAATTTTTATAACGAATTTTCTGAGCCTGTAAAGAAGACGGCATTTTGTGAATAATATAAAATGTTTATAAAGTATTATTGTGTATTCGGCAATTGTACTTCGTTGTTTTCAATAGTATTTTAATGTTTTAATATGCAAAATGACAAAAATATTTTGCTTTTTAAGATGTATAAAAAACGCTTTTTATAAACTTTATTACAACATCAAAAAATCCTTGCTTTAAAAACTTATGCGTATTATAATATAGGATAGTTATTTGGCTTATGATTTACGAAAGGACAGATTTTATGCCTTTTATAGATGTTAAAACTAATGTGACTTTCTCAAAGGAGAAAGCAGACGAACTTATGAAAGAGCTTTCCGGTTCGCTTAAGGCAATCGGCAAGAGCGAGGCGTATGTTATGTGCGCCGTTAATGACGGATTAAAAATGAGTTTTCAGGGCAGCAGTGACGAGCCTGCGGCAATAGTTGAAGTAAAACTTCTGGGCAAGGGTACAAAAGACGGCTATGCCAAAGTTACCGAGAATATCTGCAATATTATGCAGACAAACGGCATTGCGGGCAAGCGTTGCTATGTTAAGTACGATGAAGTAGAGCATTGGGGTATGGACAGCTTTATGTTCTGAAAACAGACTGTTATTTACCGAATAATTATCTATATATTTTACGGGAGAAAGAGTTATTATGAGAATTGTTGTTCTTGCAGGCGGATTAAGTACAGAGCGTGACGTATCAATATCTTCGGGTATCAAGGTAGCGTCTGCTTTGCGTGAAAAAGGTAACGAAGTAGTTTTGCTTGATGTATTTATGGGTTACGAAGAGAATTTCTGCGACATTGACGCACTCTTCAAGCACAATTACAGCTTTACGGACAGCCTCGGTGTCGGCACGGAAATTCCCGACATTAAGACAGTCAAGGAGAACCGCCTTGATAAATCATCAAAATTTATCGGTATGAATGTTATTGAAATCTGCGCCGAGGCAGATATTACATATCTTGCTCTTCACGGCGGTGAGGGCGAGAACGGTCAGATTCAGGCTACACTTGACCTTTTCGGCATCAAATACACGGGTTCGGGTTATCTCGGCTCTGCGCTTGCTATGAATAAGGCGCTTACAAAGAGCGTACTTATTCAGAACAGAGTTACAACCCCTGCGGGCAGAGTTTACAAGTCAGCCCAAGACGCAGAGGATTGGAGTTACTATCCTTGCGTTGTAAAGCCGTGTTCGGGCGGTTCAAGCGTAGGCATTACAAAGGCAGAAAACAGAGCGGAGTATTTAGAGTCTGTAAAAGAGGCTTTCAAATATGAAAAAGAAATCGTAGTTGAGCAGTTCATAGAGGGCAGAGAGTTCTCCGTAGGCGTTATCGGCGGCAGAGCATTGCCTCCGATTGAGATTATTCCTAAGACAGGTTTCTACGATTATGTGGCAAAGTATCAGGCAGGCGCAACAGACGAAATTTGCCCTGCTGACATTACTGCAAGCGAGGACGATGTTCTTCGTAAAGCTGCCGAGGCTGCGTTTAAGGCTCTCAACTTGCAGAGCTATGCAAGAATTGACTTTATTCTTGATAAAGTATCGGGCGAGGCTTATTGTCTTGAGGCAAACTCACTTCCCGGTATGACTCCGACAAGCTTGCTCCCACAGGAGGCAGCGGCAGAGGGTATTGACTATCCGTCACTTTGCGAAAAAATCATTGAAGTTTCTCTTGAGAAATACAATTAATAAAACAGAGGTGTTTTGCTGTGAACGAGGCTGTACTTCTTTATAATTATAAAGGCGACAGACTGAAAGCCGTAAGAAATACGCTTTTGTCTATGAAAATACCTGTAAAAATAGCCACTAAAAAAGACTTTTCAAAGCCTATCGGGGCATTGTTTGGCTTAAAGGATATTGAGCCGTTAAGCGATGATTTTCCGAGTTTTGACGATGAGCTTATGGTTATCAAGGATTTTCCGCAGCTTACATTTAATATTATGCTGAAAAAACTCGAAAACTACGGCATAAAGAAAATGCCCCTCATTTGCGCCCTCACTCCCGACAACAGCCGTTGGAGCGGAAACAGACTTTATCAAAAACTCAGCGAGGACCATTTAAAAGACAATAACCTTAAGGTTAAATTATAATTTACGGTTTTGCAGAGCGGTATTTAACAAAATACTGCTCTGCTTTTGTTTTGCAAAAAATATATCTTGATAAGCTATTTGTTTTTTGGTATTATATAATGTAATATAAAAATTAGTGAGTGATTGTATGTATATAAAAACAAAGCCTTTTGTGAAATGGGCCGGCGGAAAAAGTCAACTAATTAGCGAAATACGAAAAAAATATCCTAAAAATATAAAGTGCTATTGTGAACCGTTTGTTGGTGGAGGCGCAGTATTATTCGATATATTAGCTAATTATAAACCTGAAAAAGTTTTAATTAATGATATTAACAAAGAATTAATTATTACCTATTATCAATTGCAAAATAATGTTGATAATCTTATTAAAAAATTGTTTGCGTTACAAAATGAATTTATCAGTGCAGATTTAGAACAAAGGAAAATTATATACAATAACAATAGAAAATTATACAATTCACTAAAAAATAAATCTTGTGAAAATAATGAATTAGAAATTGCTTCTTTATTTATATTTTTAAATAAAACTTGTTTTAACGGATTATATAGAGTAAACAAAAACGGAGATTTTAATGTACCTATGGGTTCGTATAAAAATCCTTTGATTTGTGATGAATTTAATTTGAAAAAAAGCAGCAGCCTTTTGAAGAATGTAAAAATAATATGCGGTGATTACAGTAGATGTATTGATTATATAAATGATGAAACTTTTGTTTATATAGACCCTCCATATCGCCCATTAACACAAACATCATCATTTACTTCGTATTCAGCTAAGGTATTTGATGATAAAGAACAAATAAGATTAGCTGATTTTATTAATATTATTTCTCGAAAAGGGGCTATTGTAGTAGCAAGTAATTCTGACCCGCAAAATGCAGATGAAAATGATATGTTTTTTGATAATTTATATAGAAATTACAGTATAAAGAGAATACAGGCTAAGCGTGCGATTAACAGCAAAAGCGAGGGCAGAGGAAATGTTAGCGAGTTGTTGATAAGTAATTTTTAGGTGAGGTTAAATTATGAAAAGAAATTTTGATGAATGGCTTTCTGAATTTCGTGGAAGTATTGCAAATTATGAATATTATATAGATTTTAATAAAATTTATAGCAATATAAATAAGATTAAAGTTGAATTAAATATTTTAAATAGCTTGATAGGTTCCCAAAATATAGAAGAAGAATTTGAAAGTATCCTTTTAAAATATCCAGAAACATTAAAATGTATTCCTCTTTTACTTGCGGTAAGAGCAAGTGAAATATATGCTGTAGACAGCGAGGGTGAATATAAATATAATTTTAAAAATCCAAATTACAGTATTGAACAATATAAAATTTTTATGAGAAAAACAGGTTTATTTGACTTGTTGCAAAATCATATAATAAATAATCTTGTAGATTACGCTACAGGTGTAGAAACAGGTCTTGACTCTAACGGTAGAAAAAATCGTGGCGGACACTTGATGGAAAATTTAGTGGAGAGCTTTATACAAAAAGCCGGTTATAAGAAAAATGAAACCTATTTCAAAGAAATGTATATTCACGCAATAACCGATAAATGGGGAATAGATCTTTCTGCAATTTCTAATAGCGGTAAATCTGAAAAAAGGTTTGATTTTGTAATAAAAACTTCAAATAGAATTTACGGAATTGAAACAAACTTTTATGCAAGCGGTGGTTCAAAACTCAACGAAACAGCAAGAAGTTATAAGCAGATTGCACAAGAGGTTGACACCATAGACGGATTTACTTTTATTTGGTTTACAGACGGTTCCGGTTGGAAAAGTGCAAGACATAATTTAGAAGAAACCTTTGATGTTATGGAAACAATATTTAATATAAAAGATTTGGAGAATGGAATATTATCGCAGTTATCTTGATAGTAAAATCAGTGAGGTAGCTTTGTTATGAAAAAAAAGAAAATAAAGAAATGGGAGCCTGAAGATTTTGAGTTAGAAATGACCACTCATTGGTCTTTCCCTAAGCGTGGCGATTGGGCAACACACGATGCAAAGTGGCGAGGTAATTGGTCACCATATATACCAAGAAATATAATTTTAAGATATTCACAAGAAAATGATATGATACTCGATCAATTTGCAGGCGGTGGTACAACACTCGTTGAGGCAAAATTATTAAATAGGGATATAATTGGTGTTGACTGTAATGATATTGCTCTTGAGCGATGCGAGGAAAAAACGAATTTTGAATATGAAAAAGCAAAAGGAAAAGTGTATATAAGAAAAGGCGATGCTCGAAATTTGGACTTTGTTGATGACGAAAGCATAGATTTAATATGCACACACCCACCATATGCTAACATTATTAAGTACAGTGACGGGTTGGAAGATGATTTGTCGCAACTAAAAGTAAAAGATTTTTTGGAACAAATGAAACCTGTTGCAAAAGAATGTTACAGAGGATTAAAAAAAGAAAAATTTTGTGCAATTCTTATGGGAGATACAAGACAAAAAGGACATATGATTCCGATGAGTTTTGAAGTTATGAAAATATTTCAGGATGCAGGTTTTACTTTAAAAGAACTCATAATCAAAGAACAGCATAATTGCAGAGCAACGGGCTATTGGAAAACAAACAGTGTAAAATATAACTTTTTACTCATTGCACACGAATATCTTTTTGTATTTCATAAAATTTGATTTAATAAAAAGTCAGCGAGGACCATTTAAAAGACAATAACCTTAAGGTTAAATTATAATTTACGGTTTTGCAGAGCGGTATCGGTGTAAATATCGCCCTGCTTTTGTTTTTGCTTTTTTAAGTGCCGGGTGAATGATTTGGCAAAGTAACAATTGGGTGACAAGGCTGTCTCCTTTTATTGTAAAAATTTGTCTTAAACAGTGCATTAAAAACCTAAATTTTAATATCTTTTCCCGTAATGTAAAAATTACAGAATTTTTGCGGATATTTTGTAGGAATTAGCAAATTTATCTTACCTTTTTTACTTGATTTATTTTGGTTTTTGTATTACTATAATAGATGTATGATTTTTTTAAAAAGAAAAGGGGATCTCTATGAAAAAAGTTATTTCATTGGCGCTTGCGGCCGTAATTTGTTCGGCTTCAATGCTCCTTGCCGCTTGTGGTGGCAGCACAACAAAAACCATTGCAACTGTTGATGACCTTGAGGGCGCAAAAATCGGCGTTCAGCTCGGTACAACAGGCGACATTTATGCAAGTGATTACGAGGAAAAGGGTTCAACGGTAGAACGCTTTAACAAGGGTGCAGACGCTGTTCTCGCTCTTACACAGGGCAAGATTGACTGCGTTATCATTGACAGCGAGCCTGCTAAGGCTTTTGTTGCCGCTAATGACGGTCTTAAGATTCTTGACGAACCGTTTGCGGAAGAAGAATATGCAATCTGCGTAGCTAAGGATAATACAGAACTCCTCGGCAAAATCAACACAGCTCTTGCAGAGCTCAAAGCTGACGGTACAACAGAGTCAATCGAAAAGAACTTCATCGGCGACGATACAAAGGGAAAAACACCTTATGTAACTCCTGCAGGAACAGATTATCCGAACGGCGAGCTTCATATGGCAACAAACGCTTTCTTTGAGCCTTACGAGTATTATGACGGCGACACAGTAGTAGGTATTGACGCATCTATGGCACAGGCTATCTGCGACAAACTCGGATACAAGCTTGTTATTGACGATATGGACTTTGATTCTATCATAACATCTGTTCAGACAGGCAAGGCTGATTTCGGTATGGCAGGTATGACAGTAACAGATGAAAGATTACAGTCAATCAACTTCTCTGACAGCTATACAACAGCTACTCAGGTAATTATAGTTAAAGAATAATTAAAGATTTTTCCGGAAAGGCAGCATAAAAGCTGCTTTTCTGATATATAAAGGAATTTAACATATGGATAAGTTTTTTCAAGAAATAGCTGCGAGCTTTCAGAGAACTTTTATTAATGACGACCGTTGGATGCAGTTTTTAAGAGGTCTTGGAGTAACGATTGAAATCACAGTCGTTGCTGCCGTTATAGGTATTATCCTCGGTTTTTTAATCGCGATGGTTCGTTCGACTTACGACAAGAACCTTGTCGGTAAAAAATGCAGAAAGCCGAGTGATTATTTACTCAAGTTTTTAAATGTTCTCTGCAATATCTATATTACGGTAATCAGAGGTACTCCTGTTGTAATTCAGCTTATGATTATGTATTACATCATATTTTCATCGTCAAGAAACGGAATTATCGCAGCGGTACTCGCATTCGGTATCAATTCAGGCGCATATGTAGCCGAAATTGTGCGTTCGGGTATTATGTCAATCGACAAAGGTCAGTTTGAGGCAAGCCGTTCGCTCGGATTTAATTACAGCAGCACAATGCTCCATGTAATTCTTCCGCAGGCTTTCAAAAATGTTTTGCCTGCACTCGGCAACGAGTTTATTGTGCTTGTAAAGGAAACTTCGGTTGCCGGTTATGTTGCACTCCAGGATCTTACTTATGTGGGCAATCTTATTCGTTCAAGAACTTACGAGGCATTCTTCCCGCTTATTTCGGTTGCGGTAATCTACCTTGTTATAGTATTGATTCTGACATACTTCCTCAAAAAGCTCGAAAGGAGGCTGCGCAGCAGTGACCACTAACAATGATATTTTAATAAAGGTCGAGGGACTGAAAAAGTATTTTGGCAATAACGAAGTGCTCAAGGGCATTAATGCCGAAATTCACAAGGGCGATGTAATGGTGGTTATCGGTGCGTCGGGTTCGGGTAAATCAACTTTTTTGCGTTGCCTTAACCTGCTTGAAGAGCCGACAGACGGAAAAATCATTTTTGACGGCATTGATATTAACGACAGAAATGTAGATATAAACCTCCACCGCAGAAAAATGGGTATGGTGTTTCAGCAGTTTAACCTTTTCCCTCATATGACAGTGCTTAAGAATATGATTCTCGGCCCTGTAAAACTTCTTAAAAAGAGTAAGGAAGAGGCTACCAAAGAGGCAATGGAGCTGCTTGAAAGAGTAGGGCTTGCAGACAGAGCAAATGACTATCCGTCACAGCTTTCGGGCGGTCAAAAACAGCGTGTGGCAATTGTCCGTGCGCTTTGTATGAATCCGGAGGTAATGCTTTTTGACGAGCCGACCTCTGCGCTTGACCCTGAGATGGTAGGCGAGGTACTTGAGGTTATGAAAAGACTTGCCAAGGACGGGATGACAATGGTTGTTGTAACTCACGAAATGGGTTTTGCCCGTGAAGTAGGTACAAATGTTGTATTCGTTGATAAGGGCGTAATCGTAGAGCAAGCGCCGCCGCAGGAATTCTTTACAAACCCTAAGAATGACAGATTAAAGGAATTTTTGTCAAAGGTTTTTTAATTAAATAAACAATATGACAGTCTGATAAACAGTGAGTTTGTCAGACTGTTTTTTGTGCGATTTTTAACGGTTGCTAAACAATTATAAAAGTTTAAGGCTTGACCTGAATTTTTAAATTATTTTACTTAACCCGCCTGCTATAACCATAATTTCCTCCAATTCTTAATAAAGAACCGTTTATAAAATATTTTCGAGATTTACTTACATTTACAATTTTTAAAAATCAAAATAATTTGCAAGCAATTGCTTGCATTTGCCGTCATAAGTGAATATAATATAGTTAAAGGAGCGTGATTTATATGGCAAATACTTCAGCAGTTTATGCCCGTATTGATACAGGCTTGAAAGAAAATGCGGAAAATATACTTGCACAGCTTGGTATTACTCCGTCAAGTGCAATTCAGATGCTTTACAGTCAGATTGTACTTACAAGAAGTCTACCCTTAAATCTTCAACTTCCTGTGGTTAAACCGACTGCTATCGGTTCAATGACTCAATCTGAATTAAATGCCGAATTAATAAAGGGTGAAGAATCTATAAAAGCAGGAAAAACCTATACGGCAGATGAGGTGGACGCTGAACTTGCAAAGGAATTCGGTATATGAATAAGTTATATTCGGTTGTGTACTCTCCGAAAGCAAAGGACGATTTAAAAGAAATTTATACTTATATTGCTTTTACTTTGTCAGTTCCGACAACTGCCGAAAAGCAGATAAATCGAATCAGAAAAGCAATTCGTTCACTTGATTTTATGCCGTTAAGAAATCCTGCCGTTGATTGGGAGCCTTGGAAGAGCAAAGGAATGCGCAAAGTTACAGTTGACAAATTCATTGCCTTTTATACGGTAGACACCCGCAGTTTGACCGTTACGGTTATCCGTATTTTTTACGGAGGGCAGGACATCGCAAATATTGCAGCTGATTTTGAAAACTTATAAATTGCGATTATCAGCTGTTGATAAAATCTCAACACCTTTTTACCTCAAAATCGGCATTGATATTTCTTTACACGCTGTCGGGTGTTGCATTTTAGGGCAAAAATAATCTCCACAGGATTTATTTTCCTGTGGAGAATTTTATTTGCCTAAAAATCAAAATTTCTGAAAAATTTTTGCTTTTTTAGAAAAAAGCCCTTGACAACCTCCCTTTGGTAGCGTAAAATAGTACAATGTACCATAATGGGGTTATGTACCGACACAGTCGGACAAATCGTCAAAAAAATTTATCTTACAGGGGGATATTATCACAAAATCTCCAAAGTGTCAAGAGGTTTTTTTGACAGGGGCATTGCCCTCAAATTTATTAAGGAGTGATACGCCTATGGTTAATGTCAAACCCGTTAAGCTCGGCAATCGTGAACGAATGAGCTTTGGCAAAATCAATGAAGTTATTGATATGCCTAACCTTATTGATGTCCAGAAGCAGTCTTATCAGTGGTTCCTTGACGAAGGTCTTAAAGAAGTATTTAAGGATGTGTCGGGAATTACCGATTATCAAAATAATCTTGTGCTTGATTTTATTGATTACTCTATTGATGTTGATCACCCAAATTACAGCATTGTAGAATGTAAGTCAAGAGATGCTACATTCTCTGCCGCTTTGCGTGTTACAGCAAGACTTTTAAACAGAGCTACAGGTGAGATTAAAGAGAGCAATGTGTTTATGGGCGATTTCCCGCTTATGACACCGAGCGGCACATTCATCATCAACGGTGCAGAGCGTGTTATTGTATCTCAGCTTGTAAGAAGCCCGGGCGTTTATTATAAGATGGACCACGATAAAACAGGTAAAGAGCTTTACAGCGCTACCGTTATTCCTAACCGTGGTGCATGGCTTGAGTACGAAACAGACATCAACGATGTTTTCTATGTTCGTATCGATAAAAACCGTAAGCTTCCTGTTACAGCGTTCATCAGATCTTTAGGTCTTGGCACAGACGCTGAAATTCTCGACTTCTTCGGCGACGACGAGAGAATGAAAGCTACTATTGAAAAAGACCAGACAAGCAGTGTTGAAGAAGGTCTTATCGAAGTTTACAGAAAGCTCCGTCCGTCAGAGCCTCCTACAGTAGACAGCTCTCAACAGCATATCAATAATCTTTTCTTTGACCCCGGCAGATATGATATGTCAAGAGTAGGCAGATACAAGTACAACAAAAAACTCGGCATTGCCGACAGACTTGAAGGCCAGGTTATTGCAGAGCCTATCTCTAACCCACGCACAGGCGAGGTTATGGCTTTCAGAGATGAGAAAATTACTAAAGAAAAGGCTTTAGAAATCGAAAATGCCGGCGTTCAGATTGCTTATGTAAAAGCACAGGACGAAAAAATCGTTAAAGTTATTTCTAACGGTATGGTTGACATCAAGGCTTATGTTGACTTTGATGCAGAGGCTGAATGCGGAATCCGTGAGAATGTTCGTTTTGATGTTCTTTGCGAAATTCTTGACGCAGCACAGAACGAGGAAGAGCTTAAGGAAATGCTCACAGACAGAGCAGACGAGCTTACTCCTAACCATATCACAAAAGATGATATTTTTGCTACAATCAACTACCTTAACTGCGTGGCTCACGGTGTCGGCAGAACAGACGATATCGACCACCTCGGCAACAGAAGAATCCGTTGCGTAGGCGAGCTTTTACAGAACCAGGTAAGAATCGGTTTTTCAAGACTTGACAGAGTTGTAAGAGAAAGAATGGCTACACAGTCACAGGATATGGACTCGCTTTCTCCTAACTCACTTATCAATATTCGTCCGGTAACTGCCGCAATCAGAGAGTTCTTCGGTTCTTCTCCGCTTTCACAGTTCATGGACCAGACAAACCCACTCGCAGAGCTTACTCACAAGCGTCGTTTGTCAGCGCTCGGCCCGGGCGGTCTTTCAAGAGATCGTGCAGGCTTTGAAGTTCGAGATGTACACTACACCCACTACGGCAGAATGTGTCCTATCGAAACTCCTGAAGGACCTAACATCGGTCTTATTTCATACCTTACATCATTTGCAAGAATCAACAAGTACGGCTTTATCGAATCACCGTACCGTAAGATTAATAAAGAAACAGGCGTTGTTACAAACGAAGTTGTTTATATGACAGCCGATGTTGAAGACAACTACACCGTAGCACAGGCAAATGAGCCGCTTGACGAGAACGGCAGATTTGTTCATACCAGAGTTGTCGGCAGAAGAAGAGATGAATTCGTAGATCTTCCTGCAGACGAGTTTGACTTTATGGACGTATCGCCTAAGCAGGTACTTTCGGTTGCTACAGCTATGATTCCGTTCCTCGAAAACGATGACGCAAACCGTGCTCTTATGGGTGCGAACATGCAGCGTCAGGCAGTGCCGCTCCTCAGAACAGAAGCACCTATCGTAGGTACAGGTATGGAGTACAAGGCAGGTACAGACTCAGGCGTATGTATTCTTGCGGAAGAGGACGGCGTTGTATTAAGCGTTGACGCCCGCAACATTCGTGTACAGTACGATTCGGGCAGAATTCAGGACTTTGAGGTTATCAAGTTCCTTCGTTCTAACCAGGGTACATGTATCAACCAGCGTCCTATTGTTGAAAGAGGACAGAGAGTTAAGAAAGGCGAAGTTCTCGCTGACGGTCCTGCTACAGACCACGGTGAAGTTGCTATCGGTAAGAACGCACTTATCGGCTTTATGACCTGGGAAGGTTATAACTACGAGGATGCGGTTCTCCTTAACGAAAAAATCGTAAGAGATGATGTTTACACATCTATTCATATTGAGGAATACGATACAGAGGCAAGAGATACAAAGCTTGGCCCCGAAGAAATCACAAGAGATATTCCTAATGTCGGCGAAGATATGCTCAAGTACCTTAATGAAGACGGTATTATTCAGGTAGGTGCAGAGGTTCACGCAGGCGATATTCTTGTAGGTAAGGTTACACCAAAGGGTGAAACCGAGCTTACTGCCGAAGAAAGACTTTTGAGAGCTATCTTTGGCGAAAAGGCAAGAGAAGTAAGAGATACTTCACTCAGAGTACCTCACGGTGAGAGCGGTACAGTTGTAGATGTTAAGGTATTTACAAGAGCCGACAGCCGTAACGAACTCCAGCCGGGTGTAAATAAGGTTGTCAGAGTTTATCTTGCATTAAAGCGTAAAATCAGCGTTGGCGACAAGATGGCGGGTCGTCACGGTAATAAGGGTGTCGTTTCAAGAATTCTTCCTGTTGAGGATATGCCATTCCTTCCTGACGGCACACCGCTTGACATCGTACTTAACCCGTTGGGCGTACCTTCTCGTATGAACATCGGTCAGGTGCTCGAGGTTCACCTCGGCTATGCGGCTAAGGCACTTGGCTGGAAGATTATGACACCTGTATTTGACGGCGCTCACGAAGGCGATATTTTCCAGGCACTTAAAGATGCAGGTTACAGCGAGGACGGTAAGACATGGCTTATCGACGGCAGAACAGGCGAGCGTTTTGACAACCCTGTAACCGTCGGTTATATGTATTACCTTAAGCTCCATCACCTTGTTGACGAGAAGATTCACGCAAGAAGTACAGGTCCTTACTCACTCGTTACACAGCAGCCTCTCGGCGGTAAAGCACAGTTCGGCGGTCAGCGTTTCGGTGAGATGGAAGTTTGGGCACTTGAGGCTTACGGTGCGGCTTATACACTTCAGGAAATTCTTACCGTTAAGTCTGACGATGTTATCGGCAGAGTTAAGACTTATGAGGCAATCGTTAAGGGTCAGAACATTCCTGCACCGGGTATCCCTGAATCATTCAGAGTTCTTATTAAAGAATTGCAGTCACTTGCCCTTGATGTTCGTGTTCTTGACGCACAGGGCGAGGAAATTGACATTAAGCAGAAGTTTGATGAGGACGAAGACATTACAGATGCAGCTACAACCGAGTTCAACGAGGAGAGCGTAATGACCGAGTCAATGGACGGTTACAACCTCGATGAAGAAGGCGAAGAGGGCAATATGTTTGACGATTCGGGTCTTGCAGCAGATGACGATGACAGCGACTACTTCGACTTTGACGACTTAAACAAGAATGATATGTAAGGAGGAAGTATAAAAATGATAGATAATAACGCATTTGATTCAATTAAAATCGGACTTGCTTCCCCTGAGCAAATTAGAGCCTGGTCTTACGGCGAGGTTAAAAAGCCCGAAACAATCAACTACCGTACATTAAAACCTGAGCGTGACGGCTTGTTCTGCGAGCGTATTTTCGGACCTACAAAGGACTGGGAGTGCCACTGCGGTAAATACAAGAGAATCCGTTTTAAGGGTAAAATTTGTGACCGTTGCGGTGTTGAGGTTACAAGAGCAAAAGTAAGAAGAGAGAGAATGGGTCACATTGAGCTTGCCGCTCCTGTTTCTCATATCTGGTACTTCAAGGGTATTCCTTCAAGAATTTCTCTTATGCTCGATATTTCTCCGAGAACACTTGAAAATGTTCTTTATTTCTCAAGATATATTGTTACAGATCCCGGCAACTGCCGTGATCTTGAAAAAAATCAGTGCCTGAGCGAAAAAGAGTACGCTGAAATGCGTGAAAAGTATGACAACGACTTTGAGGCAGGTATGGGTGCAGAGTCTATTCAGAAGTTACTCAAGGAAATTGACCTTGAGCAGCTCTCTGCACAGCTTAAAGAAGAGCTTGAAACAGCATCGGGTCAGAAGAGAGTTCGTATTCTCAAGCGCCTTGATGTTGTTGAGAGTTTCCGTCTTTCGGGCAACCGCCCCGAATGGATGATTATGGATGTTATTCCTGTAATTCCGCCTGATATCCGCCCTATGGTTCAGCTTGACGGCGGCAGATTTGCTACTTCTGACCTTAACGACCTTTACAGAAGAGTTATTAACAGAAACAACCGTCTTAAAAAGCTCCTTGAGCTTAACGCTCCTGAAATCATCATCAGAAACGAGAAGAGAATGCTGCAGGAATCTGTAGACGCTCTCATTGACAACGGCAGAAGAGGCAGACCTGTTACAGGCCCTAACAACCGTCCACTCAAGTCACTTTCCGATATGCTTAAAGGTAAGCAGGGTCGTTTCCGTCAGAACCTTCTCGGTAAGCGTGTTGACTATTCGGGTCGTTCGGTTATTGTTGTAGGCCCTGAACTTAAGATGTACCAGTGCGGTCTTCCTAAGGAAATGGCTATCGAGCTTTTCAAACCGTTTGTTATGAAACGCCTTGTAGAAACTAAGGCTGTTATCAATATTAAGGCTGCAAGAAAAGCAGTTGAGCGTGCAAAGGACGAGGTTTGGGATGCACTTGAAGTTGTAATCAAGGGTCACCCTGTTCTTCTCAACCGTGCGCCTACACTTCACAGACTCGGTATTCAGGCATTTGAGCCTGTACTTGTTGAGGGCAGAGCACTTAAGCTTCACCCGCTTGCTTGTACAGCGTACAACGCCGACTTTGACGGTGACCAGATGGCTGTCCATGTACCGCTTTCCGCAGAGGCACAGGCAGAGGCAAGATTCCTTATGCTTGCAGCCGGCAACCTCCTTAAACCGTCAGACGGTCAGCCTGTAACAGTTCCTACACAGGATATGATCCTCGGTTCGTACTACCTTACACTTGATAAGGACGGCGAGCGTGGCGAGGGCAAGGTGTTCCGTGATGTTGATGAAGCTATGATGGCTTATCAGACCGGTGTTATCCAGCTTCACTCAAAGATTAAGGTAAGATACGAAAAGGTAATTGACGGCGTTAAGTATTCTGACCTTGTTGATACAACAATCGGTAAGATTATCTTTAACAACCCGATTCCTCAGAACCTTGGTTTTGTTGACAGAAGCAAGCCTGAAAACCGCTTTAAACTTGAGGTTGACTTCCTTGTAGGTAAGTCTAAACTTAAGAAGATTATTGATAAATGTATTAAGATAAACGGCACAGAGATTACAAGCCATGTTCTTGACCACATCAAGGCACAGGGCTATAAATACTCAACAAGAGGCGCTATTACTGTTGCCGTATGTGACGCCGTTATTCCTCCTGCCAAGAAAGAAATCATCAAAAAGGCAGAGTCTGATGTCGATGCAGTTCGTGAGGACTATATGATGGGTCTTCGTTCCGATGAGGAGCGTTACGAGGAAGTTCTTAAGATTTGGGAGAAGGCTACAAACGATGTAACCGATGCCCTCCAGAAGAACCTTGACCGCTACAACCCAATCTTCATGATGGCTGACTCAGGTGCCCGTGGTAGTATGAGCCAGATTCGTCAGCTTGCAGGTATGCGTGGTCTTATTGCCAATACATCAGGTAAAACAATCGAAATTCCTATCAAGGCTAACTACCGTGAAGGCCTTAACATTATGGAATACTTTATTTCATCTCGAGGCGCTCGTAAAGGTCTTACAGATACAGCGCTCAGAACAGCCGACTCTGGTTACCTTACCCGTCGTCTTGTTGATGTATCACAGGAAGTTATCATTCGTGAGGACGACTGCGGTACAACAGACGGTCTTGAGATTTTCGACATCAAGGCAGGCGAAAACAATGTTATCGAGGGACTTCACGAAAGACTTATCGGCAGATACCTCGTTGACGATTTCTGCGATTCAAACGGCAACACCCTTGTTTCTAAGGATGTAATGATGGGCGACAAAGAGGCTGACATTATCGTAAACAGCGGCGTTGAAAGAATTAAGATTCGTTCCGTACTTTCTTGTCGTGCTAAGCACGGTGCTTGTAAGAAGTGCTACGGTTCTAACCTTGCAAACCGCCAGCCTGTAACAGTCGGTGAGGCAGTAGGTATTATCGCCGCACAGTCAATCGGTGAGCCGGGTACACAGCTTACAATGAGAACATTCCATACCGGCGGTGTTGCATCGGCAGAAGATATCACACAGGGTCTTCCAAGAGTTGAAGAGTTGTTCGAGGCCCGTAAACCAAAGAGCCTTGCAATCATCAGTGAAATTGACGGTGAAGTTAGATTTGAAGAAATCAAAAATGCTCGTCACGCTATTGTATTCAACCACGAAACAGGCGAAGAAAAGCAGTACCTTATTCCTTTCGGCTTTAGAGTTAAGGTTCAGGAAGGTCAGATTATCAAGAAAGGTGACAAAATCACCGACGGTGCTGTTAATCCGCACGATATTCTTGCAATTCTCGGTTCAGACGCAGTAATGAACTACCTTATTTCAGAGGTACAGAGTACCTACCGTTTACAGGGTGTTGAAATCAACGATAAGCACATTGAGGTTATCGTTCGTCAGATGATGAGAAAGGTAAGAGTTGAGGACGCAGGCGATACTAAGTTTATGTCCGGTCAGACCTACGATAAGAACGATGTTCTCTTTGAGAACGAACAGATTAAAAAGCGTATTGCTAACGGTGAAGAAAACCTCAGAGAGGCAACATTCACACAGTTGCTCCTCGGTATTACAAAGGCAGCACTCGCAACAGACAGCTTCCTTTCTGCCGCATCATTCCAGGAAACAACAAGAGTTCTTACAGATGCAGCTATTAAGGGTAAGATTGATCCGCTTATCGGTCTTAAGGAAAATGTTATTATCGGTAAGGTTATTCCTGCAGGTACAGGTATGCCAAGATATGCAGGCGTAAAGCTCGAAGAGCCGAAGACAGAGGTTGAAGATGCAGATGAAAATGCTGTTGAATCAACCGAAACTGCAGATATTTCCGAATAATTTTAACTAACATTTTGGTTTAAAAAAATTAAATGCCCGACAATGCATTCAGTCATTGTCGGGCATTTGTGCGTGTGCTTGTAGTTATTAACAATTTGTTATAAATGTGTTAAAAGATTGTCGGTTAGGTCATTAAAAAAACTGTGGTTTAACACGGTGCTTAGGTTAAATGATTAAAAAATTTAGGTCAAGCCTTTTTAAAGGCTTGCGGGTTTGGGCAGCGCCCATAAATAACAATTCTTCGGGCGCAAACAGCGTAGTTGTTTGCGTGCTAAAACTAAGGTGGTTAAAACAGGCAATAGCCATTGTAACCGGAAACGCTAAAAACACGGTCAACTCATTGCGTTGACCGTGAAAGGGAAGTGTATTTTCTTTTGTTGCTCTCGCAAAAGCTAACGCAGTTATATTCAAGCCGCCAAACAGCAGGCTGTTTGGCTATCGTTAGATTGTGTAAACGAAAAGTATTTGTGGGCTTTGCCCACACCCACAACCTTTGAAAAGGTTGACCAAACTTTTATAATTAAATGTCGAAAACCTAAATTTTTACAACATACAAAATGAATATTTATCAAATTAACAATCAATAAATATTCATTTTAATTCAAAAATATACATTTATTATACAATAAAAATCGTCCGAATTTGCAGCAAAGGTCAAACTCGGACGATATTATTTTGCTTTAGCAAAAACAATATTTTATCATTAAAATACGCTTAATCTAAATAATATTATAAGATAAAGCCAATCTTTTTCATAACTTTATTCATTGTACGACTGCTGATTTTAAGTGCAATTTCATCCGCTTTACGGTAGCACTCTTCAAGGTAAGCCTTATCCTTGATATATGATTCATAACGCTCACGAATAGGACGGAGTTCTTCTACAACTGCCTCGCCGACAGCTGCCTTAAAGTCGCCGTATCCCTTGCCCTCAAAGTCGTGCTCAATCTGCTCAAAGCTAAGACCTGTGATTGTGCTGTAAATACCCATAAGGTTATTGATTCCGTCTTTGCCCTCGCCGTAGTGAACATGAGCCTCACTGTCGGTAATCGCACGCTTGAATTTGCGCATAATTGCCTCAGGTGTATCAAGAAGATGTACGCAGCCGTTTACATTTTCGTCCGATTTACTCATCTTCTTGGTCGGGTCCTGCAAGCTCATTACTCTTGCGCCGTTCTTTGGAATAAATCCTTCAGGAATTTTGAAAACATTGCCGTAAAGACCGTTAAAACGGGTTGCAATATCTCTTGTAATCTCAATGTGCTGCTGCTGGTCTGCACCTACGGGCACTTTATCTGCCTGATAAAGCAAAATGTCGCCTGCCATAAGTGACGGATATGTAAACAAGCCTGCATTTATGTTGTCTGCGTGCTTTGCCGACTTGTCCTTAAACTGTGTCATTCTCGAAAGCTCACCGAACTGTGTGTAGCAGTCGAGCACCCATGCCATTTCTGCGTGTGTATGCACATGGCTCTGAATGAAGAAAAGGCTCTTTTCTGTATCAATTCCGCAAGCAAGAATTGATGCGTATGCGTCGAGAATATTTTTTCTCATTTGAGCCGGCTCTTGTCTGACTGTAATTGTGTGTAAATCGGCAAGAGCGTAAATGCAGTTGTACTCGTCCTGCATAGTAACCCAATTGCGGATAGCACCAAGATAGTTGCCAAGTGTTATTGTGCCACTCGGCTGAATGGCACTGAATGCGATTTGTTTCTTTTCGTTTTCCATAAATATTCTCCTTTATTTCAGCTTGCTGTTTGCCAGCTCGCCGAGTATCTTAATGCCTTTTTCAAGCTGTTCGTCGGTCGGTGTTGAAAAGTTGATTCTGAAACTGTTGCACTTTTCGTTTTCGTCTGTAAGAAATGCATTGCCCGGTACTACGCATACCTTTTTGAGCACGGCTTCTTTGCAGAATGACGGCATATCAATGCTTTCGGGCAGGTCGCACCAAATAAAAAGTCCGCCGTCAATTTTATGATAAGTAATTGCGGGACTTGCGTATTTGTCGAGCAAATCCATACAGAATTGTGCTTTTTTAGTGTATAGCTTGCGTAATTTTTCAAGATGTGCGTTGAAGTCATATTTTGTAATAAACTCATCGCAAACATACTGCGACCATATATTGGTGTGAACATCACTGCCTTGCTTGCATACTACGAGTTTTTGGAAAATCTGCTTTGGCGCAATGCAGTAAGCAACACGCATACCCGGTGAAATTACCTTTGAAAACGAACCGCAGTAAATTACGATTTCGTCCTCGTCAAAGCTCTTGATGTTTGGGATAAATTCGCCGCTGTATCTTAAATCTCCGTAAGGGTTGTCCTCAAGAATAAGAACGCCGTACTTTTTTGCAAGCTCATAAACAGCCTTGCGTTTTTCAAGGCTCATTGTAACGCCCGACGGATTCTGAAAATTTGGTATTGTATAAATAAATTTTGCGTTTTTATTGTCTTTAAGCGCCTGCTCAAGGGCGGTAATGCTCATTCCGTCAGGCTCAACGGGAACGCCGACAAGTTTTGCGTTGTAACTTCTGAATGTGTTGAGCGAACCGATAAAAGACGGCGCTTCGCAAATAACAACATCACCCTCGTTTACAAGAGCCTTTGAGCATAAATCCATAACCTGCTGTGCACCTGTGGTGATTAAAATATCGTCACCCTCTCTGCCGATGTTATGTTCTTTTTTCATATATTCGGTAAGGTGTCGGCGCAGTGGAGTGTAGCCCTCGCTTACGCTGTACTGTAATACGGAAATAGGATTTTCGGCAAGAACTTTTGCGGAAATCTCTGCTATTTCCTTTGCGGGAAAGGCATCGGGGGAAGGGTTGCCCGCAGAAAGCGATACAACCTCGGGGTCTGCCGCATATTTAAAAATTTCTCTGATTGCACTTGGCTTAAGGTTAGAAACCCTGTCGGAAAATGTATATTCCATTTAAAAATCTCCTTTTTGCATTTTTAACTGATAAAGTCAAAAAGCAATATATTTTATTGTAACACGATAGGCAAAAATATTCAAGCTACCGAGAGGGAAAAGCTACAATTTATGCCGTAATTTTTTGAAAATTATGCTAAAAATACAAACAAATAATCCGCAATTTCAGTCTGTTGTAAAAATAATTAAAGAAAGTTCCGACATAATTAATGAAAATGCGGTTTAATTCCAATATCGAAAAATAAATTATTGCAATTATGTTACTATGTATATGAAATTGATTACTTATATTAAGGTTAATCAGGAGGATAATGGAATGGACAGTTCAGAAATCAAGCAGCTCCAAATCCTTGCAACAAAGGCAAGAATGGGAGCAATTCTCGGCACTTTTTGTGCTAAGTCGGGACATCCGGGCGGTAGCCTTTCGGCAGCGGATATTTTCACATATCTCTACTTTAAGGAAATGAATGTTGACCCTAAGAATCCTAAGTGGGAGGACAGAGATCGTTTTGTTCTTTCAAAGGGCCATTGTTGCCCAAGCCTTTATGCGGTTCTTGCACTTAAGGGCTATTTTGAATGGGACGAGCTTTCAAAGCTCCGTCATGTAGGCGCAATGTTACAGGGTCACCCCGATATGAAGGGCACACCCGGCATTGATATGAGCACAGGCTCACTCGGACAGGGTATTTCTGCGGCTTGCGGTATGGCGCTTTCCGCAAAAATCAGCAACAAGAGCTACCGTGTATATTCTGTACTCGGCGACGGCGAGGTTGAAGAAGGTCAGGTATGGGAGGCTGCTATGTTTGCCGCCCACAATAAGCTTGACAATCTTGTGATTTTCGTTGACCAGAACGGTTTACAGATTGACGGTACAGTTGACGAAGTTGCAGGCATTGAGCCGCTCGACAAAAAGTTTGAGAGTTTTGGTTTTGAAGTGTTTAAGATAGACGGTCATGACTTCAATCAGATTGAGGACGCACTTAACAAGGCAAGAGAAGTTAAGGGCAAGCCTGTTGCTATCCTTGCAAAGACAGTAAAGGGCAAGGGCGTTTCATTTATGGAAAATCAGGTTGGCTGGCACGGCACAGCTCCTAACAAAGAGCAGTACGAGCAGGCTACAGCCGAGCTTCAGGCTGAAATTGACAGATTGGAGGGCAACTGCTAATGGCTGAATCAAAGAAAATTGCTACTCGTGAGAGCTTTGGTATGGCACTTTGCGAGCTTGCTAAGACTAACGAGGACATCGTTGTTTTTGACGCTGACCTTGCAGCGGCAACAAAGACAAGTATTTTTAAAAAGGAATTTCCCGAAAGATTTTTCGACTGCGGTATTGCCGAGGGCAATATGGTAGGCGTTGCGGCAGGTCTTGCGGCAGCAGGCAAAATTCCTGTAGCGGCATCATTTGCAATGTTTGCAACAGGCAGAGCATTTGAGCAGATCAGAAACTCGGTTGCTTATCCGCACCTTAATGTTAAGATTGCAGGCAGCCACGCAGGTATTTCTACAGGTGAAGACGGTGCAACTCACCAGTGCCTTGAGGATATCGGTATTATGCGTACAATTCCGGGTATGGTAGTTATCAACCCAGCCGACCACTACGAGATGATGGCTGCAACAAAGGCAGCTATCGAGTACGACGGTCCTGTATATATCCGTCTTGGCAGACTTGCTATTGAGAGCTTTAACGACCCTGAAACTTATACATTTGAACTTGGCAAGGGTATTACACTCCTTGACGGTGACGATGTGGCAGTTATTGCAACAGGTCTTTGTGTAAATGAGGCTCTTAAGGCTTGTAAGCAGCTTAAGGAAGAGGGCATTAACGCTCGCCTTATTAATATTCACACAATCAAGCCTATCGACAGAGAAATCATCGTTAAGGCTGCAAAAGAAACAGGCAGAATCATTACAATTGAAGAGCATAATGTAATCGGTGGTCTTGGTGACGCTGTATGTTCTGTAGTAAGTGAGGAATATCCTGTTAAGGTAACAAAGGTTGGCGTAAACGATTGCTTTGGTTACAGCGGCCCTGCTCTTGAGCTTCTCGATAAGTTTGAGCTTACAGCTCCGCATCTTGCAAAGAAAATCAAAGCAGCTGCTCAGGATAAGTAATTTAGAATTTATAATTTAATATAAAAATTACCGCTCGGCATAGTGATGTCGGGCGGTTTTTGCGTTTTGTGGTTTTTATAAAAAGCCGGGTAATTATGGTGTATCGCACGGGTTAAGCGAAATAATTAAAAATTTAGGTCAAGCCTTTTTAAAGGCTTGTGGGTTTGGGCAGCGCCCATAAAATCTTTCGATATAACAATTCTTCGGTCGCAAACAGCGTCGCTGTTTGCGTGCTAAAACTAAGTTTGTTCAAGCCGCCAAACAGCAAGCTGTTTGGCTATCGTTAGATTGCATAAACGGAAAGTATTTGTGGGCTTTGCCCACACCCACGACCTTTGAAAAGGTCGACCAAACTTTTATAATTGCCTTGTGAAGTATTCCGCTAAACCATAATTTATTATTGTTACCCCAACATTTAGAACAAAAAGCCGGGTAATTATGGTGTATCGCACGAGTTAAGCGAAATAATTAAAAATTTAGGTCAAGCCTTTTTAAAGGCTTGCGGGTTTGGGCAGCGCCCATAAAATCTTTCGATATAACAATTCTTCGGTCGCAAATAGCGTCGCTGTTTGCGTGCTTGCACTTAAGTTTGTTAAAACAGGTGACAACCATTATAAGCAGAAACGCTAAAAGCATAGTCAACGCATTGCGTTGACTATGAAAATGAAGTGTATTTTCTTTTGTTGCTCTCGCAAAGGCTTTCGCCTATTTGTTCAAGCCGCCAAACAGCAAGCTGTTTGGCTATCGTCAGATTGCGTAAACGGAAAGTATTTGTGGGCTTTGCCCACACCCACGACCTTTGAAAAGGTCGACCAAACTTTTATAATTGCCTTGTGAAGTATTCCGATAAACCATAATTTTTACAAAGAGCAAAAACACAGCCCGATTCGTTTCTTGAATCGGGCTGTGCAGCGTTTAATTATAACAAATTATATTGCGAAGTCTGAAACCTCTTTATTATTTGCTACAGTTTTAACCTGTTCTATAAGTTTACTTGGATTTGTCTTGTAAAGGTGTCCTACGCTTATGCCGTTTACCTCTGCAAGGTATTTGTTTCCGTCTGCATCATAGAATTTAACTGTATCTGTACTGCCGTCTGTATATTTGTACTCGGCTGTAAATACCGCCTTTCCGCTTGGCTTGTCACTGCTTGTGTCGCTTTTCTTAAGTAATGTAAGGTTCTGGAAGAATGTTGAGAAGTATGATGAGTTAATCTCACTGTCACCGTACATTACAGATGTTGTGGTTGTAGTTGATTCCTCGCCGTCTTCGTTTGTTGTAGCGGTTTCCTTTGTGCCAATGTCAAAGGTATAAGTGTCGGAACCGTTGTTTACCGTAAGTGTGGAAACAGCCGTCATAAGCGGATGGAGAACATACTCTGACGAAAGTTTTTCGTAACTCATATCTACCCAAGGCAAGTTTGCGGATGCCATTGAATAAACAACTTTTCCGCCCTTTTCCATAATGTTTACATTGCCCGAGCCGTCAGGCTGTGATGCAATAAGGTTTATTGTTGTGTCCGGATACACAGCCTCAAGAGTTACATACGGATCTGCCAGTCCGAGTTCTTTGAGTTGAGCGTCGGACGGTTTTACCATTTTTACCGACTTGGCATACAAGCCTCTGATTGCACCTGATACCTTACTGCTTGCATCTTCGCTTGCGTAAGCCTTATTAGGTGAAGTGATAACTGTTGCAGCGGAGTTCTTTCCGTCGTTGTTCGGTTCAAGAACTACGGCTTGCGGGAAGTTTTTACCCGAAAGTGTAATTTTGCTGAACTGTGAATTGTCTGTATCCGATGCGGCATCATTGATTGCCTTTGAGAACATATCGGTAAGGCTGTATGAGAACGAGTCTACGGCATCGCTTGCTACAAGGTAGATTGTGTCGGATGTACCGAACTTTACATATGTTCCTGCCGATGACGGAGCATTGCCGCCTACAATGAATTTAGCCTTTGTATTGTCTGTATATGTAACAAGGACTGTTGCTTTCGGATTGTCAAAACCACACTCCGAAGATTTTGCACCGTCAAGGCTGATTACTTTGCTGAAATCAAGTGCCGCAGCATCGTTTGCGATTGCATCGGCGTAGCCTGTCTGCAAATCAAAATCTTCAAAGCCTACAAGAGTATAAATGGTTTTTTCTGTCTTGCCGTTATCATCAACGGGAGTTTCGGACTTTATGTCGAGTGTACCCGATGTGTTTTCAACATTGATTGTTGAAATCTTTGCAGGCACATAATCAATCAAAGTACCGTAGCTGTTATTTTCAATTTCGCCCTTATCGTTTGTTTTGATGGTTGCCTGGTGCATACCGTTTCCATCAACAGATGTTGACATATCAATACCCGGGTCAATGCTGTCCATCGGGTCTGCGTTATCGCCTGATTTCGGCAGGAATATCAGCAACAGCATTACGCCTACGAGCACAACTGCTGCGGCTGCGATTATAATAAGAAGTTTAACATTCTTTTTCATTATTTGTTCCTCCTGCGTAACCACATTACAATGCCTGTTACGAGAACTGCAACAGGAACTACGATTACAAATATAACGAAGAGAGTGTTCTTTGTTGTTGCATCGGTAATTCCGAGCTCGGCATTCTGCATTGATTTACCCTCAATGGTAATACCCGCATCGTCCTTATCTGCAAGTGTGTTAATCATATTCATAAAGTAGCCTGAATTGTTAAAGCTGTTGTATGACATAATGTCAGAAGTAAACATTGAATATGAACCGAAAACAACTACCTTTGAAGATGCGTTGTCTGTATTTGACTTAACGCCCTCGGCGGCAACATTAATATTTTCGCCTGTAATGCCGTTTTTGTAATTCCAAGTGTCATCTGCGTCTGTCGGGTAAATACCTGCTGATGTAGATGTTGTAAGAAGTGCATGTGAAACGCTTGAATCCGAAAGTGTAACGCTTCTTGCAAAGAGTGTTACAACAGGGATATTAGGATTTTTAAGTCCTGTTGTGTAGTAGTCTGTGTAGTCAACTGTGAAGATGTACGGTGAGCTGTTGCTTACAAGGCGGTCTGTGCTTGTTTCATAAACATAGCCCGGATTTACCTGCATACCCCACTCGTTTAAAAGACTGTCAATGTTTGGAGTGTCTACATTGTTTTCTGTAGGGATAAAGATAAGGTTTCTGCCGTATTTGCCGTCATTGTCAAGCCACTTTGAAATCTTTTCGACTGTGCCTTCGTCAAGGTCAACAGACGGTGCATAAAGGATTGCAAACTTAGCTTCCTCATCAAGGTCGCCTGTAGCGAGAGAAACATCGTTTACCTGATAAGCGTTGTTCTGTAAAAGAGTTTTGATTGCCGACGAATCCTGCTCCTGGTTACCTGTAATCATATCAACTACAACTTTGTCTTCTGTAGTAACATTGAGAATAGCTGTAACAACGGCCTGCTCAACAAGTGAAGATGTTACATAGTAAGTGCCGTACTGTGAATAGTAATCCTTGTCGTATTCAAAGCAGTCGTCAATTGTAAGCACTCTGTACTGGTCGCCGCACTCGACGATCATCATATTTGAGTTTTTGCTCCAATCTGCGTCTGAATATTTCTGTGAAATAGACGGATTGCTTGAAAGGTCAATGTAATTAAGTTTGATTTTGCCGTTTGATGCGCTCTCCATTTTTTCAAGGAGTTTGTTTGCCTGAATGTAATACGCACCCGAACCCTCAAACTTTTCTTCTGTTGTAAGTACAGTGATTTTAATGTCTTTGTCAATGTGAGAAACATAGTCTATAGTGTCGTTTTCAAGTGCAAATGAAGATTCTTTGGTAAAGTCAAGAACCATATTCGGGAATCTTCCAACGAGAAGCGAAACCACTATGTTGAGAACGATAACAAGTGCGATTACAATTGCAACAATTGCCGCCGCAATTGAGCCGTGGCGGGCTTTTCTTGATTTTAAGAAATTCTTAAATCCGCCGTTTTTCTTGTCTTTCTTAGGCTTTTCGGTTTTTTCGGTCTTAGCCGCTTTATCGTCGTCTGTTTTTGTTTTAACTTCGGCAGTGTTTTCTGCCACGGTGTCTTTTTTCAATTCGCTCATTGCTCTTTACCTCCTTAGCTCCAGCGTCTTTTTTCAAGTACACGGGCGGTAAAGAACAAGAACAATCCCGTAACACTTAAAAAGAATATAATGTCTGTAAGATTAAGCATACCGTATGTAAAGTTTGTGTAGTATGTAAGAAAATCAATTTTTTTAACAATAGTTGCGATCCAGTCAACGGTGATGTTGCTTGAAAGGTTGCTTAGCATATAAATAAGAAGACCTACGCCCATACCTGCAACTGCGGAAATAATCATACTTTCTGTAAGTACAGAGATGAAAATGTCAATTGCAATAAGAGCAGAGCCTAAAAGCAAAAGTCCGAGTACGGTACAAAGCACAACCGCCCAGTCGGGAGAAGTGAAGAATGAAATTACAAGTGCATATACAACAAAGATAAGCGAGCATATTGCAAAGAGAATAAGTGCTCCGAGGAACTTGCCCATTACAATTTCAAAAAGGCTTGTAGGCGATGTAAGGAGCGCCTGGTCTGTACGCTGACGCTTTTCCTCTGAAAAGCTCTTCATTGTGATAATAGGAATTATAAAAAGAATAATAATAAACATATTTCCGAAAACATAGGAAAGGCTTGAAGTATCGTTCTCAATACAAATCATACTGAAAAACAAGCCCGAAAACAGGAAATATACCGCCATTACAACATAGGCAACGGCTGAATTAAAATAAGAAGAAAGCTCTCGCTTTAAAATTGCCACCATTATTTTTTACCTCCGACTGTGTCATAATTGCCGTTAGCAGTAAGCTTAAGGAACATTTCCTCAAGTGTTTCGTTGCCCGACTGCATATCAAGAATCGGACAGCCGATTCTTGCCATTGCGTTAAATACATCACGGCATACGTCGTGATCTTTTTCGTACTCAACCATATATTTTGCCGAGTTGCCGTTCTTTTCGGAGATTTTATTTACACGAATAACCGCAGGAATGTTTTTGATTGCAGAGATAATATCCGAAGCGGCACCCTCGACCACAAGCGCAAGTTTTTCTTCGCCTGCGGTAGAAGACGAAAGCTCGTCTGTCTTTGCATCGGCAACTATTTTACCGTTTGAAATAACAAGAATTCTGTCGCAGGTTGCGGAAATTTCCGACAACACATGAGAAGATAATATAATGGTATGCTTTTTGCCAAGGCTTTTAATAAGTTTTCTGATTTCGATAATCTGCATAGGGTCAAGTCCGACAGTCGGCTCGTCCAGAATAAGCACGGGCGGATTGCCGAGCAAAGCCTGGGCAAAACCGACACGCTGACGATAACCTTTTGAGAGGTTTTTAATAATTCTGTCTGCCTGTTCGGTAATACGAACAAGTCGCATAACCTCTTCAATGTGTTCTTTTTTAGGAAGTTTAACCTTTTTGAGGTCAAACATAAATTCAAGATACTTTTTCACCGTCATATCAGTGTAAAGCGGTGGAATTTCGGGGAGGTAACCGATTTTTGCCTTTGCCTCTTTCGGATTTTCAAGTATTTCCTTTCCGTCAATAGTTACTGTGCCCGATGTGGAAGAAATATACCCTGTGATTATATTCATAGTGGTAGATTTTCCGGCACCGTTCGGGCCAAGAAATCCGAGGATTTCGCCCTCGCCAACAGTAAAGCTGATATTATCGACAGCTTTGATGTTGCCGTAATTTTTTGTGAGTTTTTTAACCTCAACCATGTGACTTGTTCACTCCTTAATAATAGTAAGCATATAAAAACTTTGTGTACTCCGCAAAGTCATATCGCAACAGCATATATTATACTATATAAAAACAGTTTTGTGTATATTTTTTATGAAAAATCATAGCGGCTACACAAATTTTCATTTTTCTGTCACATTTCGGAATAAAAATCGCACATTTGCAAATAACTAAAGGTAATAAAATCTTGTAAAGAGGAATTGTTATGGATTATATAAATGCATTTTGGACAGGTGGACTTATTTGCGTAATCGGTCAGATTTTAATTGACAAAACAAAACTTACTCCCGCCCGAATACTTACAGGCTTTGTGGTGGCAGGTGTGATTTTGGGCGCAGTCGGACTTTACGAACCCTTCGCCGAGTTTGCGGGCGCAGGAGCGGCAGTTCCTATCAGCGGTTTCGGCTTTTTGATGAGTCAGGGCGTAAAAGAGGGACTTGCTGCGGACGGCGCTCTCGGTATTCTCACGGGCGGACTTAAAAGTGCTGCGGCAGGTATTTCTTCGGCAATATTCTTTGGCTTGATTGCAGGTTTAATCACTAAGTCGGGCGACAAATAATATATTTTTTCAAAAAGGAATCCGATTGTTATGTCGGGTTCCTTTGCTTTTTTTGACCTTACATAAAGCACCGTATAAGCATAGTCGACTCCGCTAAATTTTACAAAGCATAAGGCATAATACACATAAACAGCTCAAACTATTTGTAAATATTGCCGTATTTATTTTTTAATTAATAAAATTATGGTAATTTTGATAATTATGTGATAATATTATTTATGACAGAAATTCAAAATAGGGCAGATTGCCCTTTAAATTAATTTTGAAAGGAGTAATCAAACCAATGAACAAGCACGGAATGCTAAAAGCGACAAGCGTTGCAATTGCACTTTGCACCGTTATGTCAAGCACAACCTTTGCATTCTCAACAGTGGCAAGTGCTGCTACCGTTGATACTACAGAAAAAGTATCTGCTTCTACAACAAAGAGCAAAGATAACTTTTCTTGGGACAATGCATCGGTTTACTTTCTCTTAACCGACCGTTTCAGAAACGGAAACACATCAAACGACCACTCATACAACAGAGGTCTTGACCAGAGCGGTAAGGTTCTTTCTAACATTGATGATAGAGCTACCTTCCACGGCGGCGACTTTGCCGGTGTTACACAGTCTATCGAAGATGGTTATTTCAATAACCTCGGTGTAAACGCAATCTGGATTTCCGCTCCGTATGAGCAGACACACGGTTATGTGGTAGGCAGCGACGGTAATCCAAGTTACGCTCACTATTCATACCACGGCTACTATGTTCTCGACTACACACAGACAGATGCAAACTTCGGTACTGCCGAGGAGTTTGAAACTCTTGTTGACACAGCTCATGAGCACGGCATCAGAGTTATTATGGATATCGTAATGAACCACTCAGGTTACAACTCGCTTTACGATATGGCAGAGTATGGTTACGGCACAGTAGCACCGGGCTGGGAAGACGCATACTATCCACATCAGAATATAAACAACAAAACATATCACAGCTTTATCGACTACGATACAAATGCAGAAGACTGGGCTAACTGGTGGGGTCCTGATTGGATTCGTTGCGGTGTAGCAGGTTATACAGAAGGTGGCGGCAGTGACCTCACAATGTCTCTTGCAGGTCTTCCTGACTTTAAAACAGAGCAGGCTTCTACAGTAGGTCTTCCAAAAATTCTCCAGAAAAAGTGGAGCGGAGAGGGCAGACTTGATTCTGAAACAGCAAAGATTAATAACTTCTTTACCAAAACAGGCAGAAGCGCGACTGTAAGCAACTACCTTGCAGGCTGGCTTTCAGAGTGGGTAAGAGAGTACGGTGTTGACGGTTTCCGTTGCGATACCGCAAAACACGTTGAATTTGCTTCTTGGAAAAACCTTAAGAATGCTTGTGTTGACGCTCTTAAAGAGTGGAGAGCAAACAACCCTGACAAGCCGGGTGCAGACTGGGATGAAGATTTCTGGATGACAGGTGAATGTTGGGATCACGGTGTTAATAAGGACGGCTACTACACACAGGGCGGATTTGATTCAATGATCAACTTCTCAACTCAGGGTGGCGGACTTTTAAGCGCAGGCAGAGTTAAGGGCACATATGATGGATTTGCAAAGGCTATCAATAACGATGACAGCTTCAATGTTCTTTCTTATGTATCTTCACACGACTCTGTTCTCGCAAGAGGCGACCTTATAGGTACAGGTTCAGGCCTTCTTTTATGCCCGGGCGGAATTCAGATATTCTACGGTGACGAAACAAACCGTCCAATGGTAGCAGGTGTTCCTAACGACGGTAACGGCGGCGCAGGTCACTCACTCAGAAGTGATATGAACTGGGACTCAATGGATACAAATGTTCTTGAGCATTGGCAGAAAGTCGGTGTATTCCGTAACAACCACATCTCTGTAGGTGCAGGCTCTAACACAAGCCTTGCATCAACATCAGGTTATGCTTTTGCAAGAGATTACGACAAGAACGGCATTACAGATAAGGTAATCGGCTGTATCTATGCTAATGCAAATACTGATGTTACAATCAACGTTGGCGACACTTGGAGCGACGGTCAGTATCTTGTAAATGCTTACGATCAGTCATCTGCTGTTGTATCAAACGGTAAGGTTACATTCAACAGCGGCAAGAACGGTACAATCCTCGTTGAAGAGCCTGACGGCAGACCACTTATGTCTGTTAAGGGTGACGCAGAGTTTACAGGTACACAGACTGTTACAGTAAGCCTTGACAAGTGCGAGCAGGCTAAGTGCTCTGTTGACGGCGGTAACAAGTTTATCGTAAAAGACGGCGACACAATCACAATCGGTAACACAGCTTACGATGGCGATACAATTACAATTACTCTTGAGGCAGAGAACGAGATCGGTTCTTCTGAGTCAAAAGCAACATTCAAGAAAAAAGTACAGGGCGGCTCAACAGCTCCTGTAAAAACAACATCTCGTCTTGTTGTAAAGACAGCTGACGGTTCAGCTCCTTATGTATATGCTTGGACAGGCGCAAGCAACGCACTTCTCGGTGCATGGCCTGGCACACAGCTTACATCTAAGGATGATAACGGTGACTACTATGTTGACATTAATACAACAGAAACTTACAATGTAGTGCTCAATAACGGCGGCAAAGTACAGTCAGCTGATATTACAGGCATTACAGGCGACGCAATTATCACAGTTAAAAATACATCATTCTCTTCTTATGATCTTGAGATTGTAGAAACTCCTGCTTCACCGCTCGAGCAGCTTAAGAAAGAGGGAAGAGAAGTTAAAGCAATGACTTCTTCCGATTACACAGCATCTTCATGGACAACTGTTGAATCAGTTATGAAGTCGGTTGACGCACTCGTTGCACAGGGCAGTGATGCTGACGACGATCAGGTTGCTGCAATGATAACAACATTACAGAATGCAAAGGCTAAGTTACAGCTTAATGTTCCTGCACTCGGCTATGCAGTTAAGGGCAAGAATACAGTAAGCGGTGTTGCTGCTCCTGCTTCAAAGGTAACAGTAACAGTAAACGGCACAGCATACACAACACAGGCAGACGATGTAACAGGTGTATTTACAGTTACAACAGCTACACTTAACGCTTCATCAAAGCTTACATTCAAGGCAGAGAGAAACAGCGTTTCATCAGCTGTAGGTGCATACAATATGTCAAGCGGTGACATCACAAGCCTTATTGTTCCTACAACAGCTTCTCAGGCTACACAGCCGACAACAGCAAGACCTACACAGCCGACTACCGCAAAACCAACCACTCAACCGACCACTCAACCGACCACAGCTAAACCTACAGAGAGCAAAAATCTTAATGTAACCGCTACATCAAACTACTTCCCGAGTGCAAAGGTTACACTTGTAAACAACAAAGAGCTTTGTGTTGAATATGAACTGCAGTCATCAATGAAACTTGTAAACGCAGAGTGGGCACTTAATTACGATTCTTCAAAACTTAAGCTTGATGTTGCCCGTTCAAAAGATTTTATGCCGAATGTTTCAAACGAGGTTACAAACATCAAAACAGGCCGTATCTTATCCAACTTTACGGATATTACTGACCTTAAGGACTTTACAAACAAAAAGACATTTGTAAGAGCTTACTTTAATGTTATAGGTACAGGCAGTACGACAGTAGACCTTAATCTTAAAACTCTTTGCGTAGGTTTTATTGACAATGATTTAAAAGTCAACTTTGCGGCAGTTGTAAGAAACAGCGAAGTTCAGAGCGGTGTTACTTCTGTTGCGGGTTACGAAAAACTTGCGATAAACAAAAATACAAAGGCATATTTGTATAGTGACGATGATGTAATGCTCGGCGATGTTACAGGCGACGGACAGATAAATGTAAACGATGTAACCGCTATACAGCTTTATATTGCTCAGAATCAAAGTTTTACCGATAAGCAGAAAGAAGCAGCGGATGTTAATAAGGACGGAAAAATTTCTGTCTTGGATGTAACAAGAGTTCAGCAGTACATTGCGAGATCTTTTGATGAATTTTAAATTGTTTACAGCTGACAACTTAAAATAATCCGATAAAGCATCGCCCGTAACAAAAATTTACGGGCGGTGATTTTTTATCAAAAGTCGGGTTCAATTATGGTTTAGCGGAGTGTCGGTCGGGCATTGAAATTTAGCTAACGCTAAATT
>OICE01000102.1_pt1 | contig 33840 bp, 33 predicted proteins | sample 1581171 | NCBI WGS metagenome assembly OICE01 (sample SAMEA3882545, study PRJEB24775) | human gut metagenome | biome: human-associated habitat; feature: intestine environment; material: feces | place: Netherlands | collected 2009/2010 | reverse complement strand
AAAACTCTCAAACAAGTGAGTTAATATTGGAACATAGAACTGGACACCCTAATAATAAACATATATAAAAGAAAATAGAAAGAATGGAAATCAAGAAATCTGAATTTACGATATCTGCTCCACGCGTGAGCATGTGTCCAAAAGATAATAAGGCTGAGTATGCTTTTATCGGCCGTAGTAATGTAGGAAAGTCGAGCCTGATCAATATGCTTTGCAATCATAAGGGCTTGGCTAAAACTTCAGCTACACCAGGTAAGACATTGCTTATCAATCATTTTATCATCAATAACGAATGGTATTTGGTTGACCTTCCCGGTTATGGCTTCGCCAAGCGTTCGAAGACCGTACAGAAGCAGTTGGAGCAGATGATCAGCAGTTATATCCTGCAGCGCCCACAGTTGGCAAATGTCTTCGTTCTGATCGATGTGCGCCATGAGCAACAGAAGATTGACCGTGAGTTCGTGGATTGGTTGGGCGAAAGCAATGTGCCTTTCTGTATCGTTTTTACCAAGGCTGATAAGTTGGGTCCGGTAAAGGCTCGTATGAATGCCGAGAAGTGGATGCATGCTCTGGAAGACCGTTGGGAGGCTCTTCCTCCTTACTTCATCACCAGTAGTGAGAAGAAAATGGGTCGTGACGAAGTACTCGACTATATCGACGAAATCAATAAATCACTGGCAGGAGAGTAAAAGCCTGCCATCTGGATCTATTGGGTCAAGATACACTCTGCCGGATTCTGGTATATAATCGTGTCCGGATCAACAATATTCAGGTAAAATCAGAATATAAAAGTAATAGGATGAAACAGATAAACTGGGGATTTATCGGCTGCGGAGAAGTAACCGAGAAGAAGAGCGGACCAGCCTTCAATGAGGTAGAGGGTTCGCAGGTCGTTGCGGTGATGAGCCGTAGCGAGAAAAAGGCTCGTGGTTATGCCGAGCGTCATCATATACGAAAATGGTACACCGATGCACAGGAACTCATCGATGACCCAGATGTGAATGCAATATATATCGCCACGCCACCATCATCGCATGCCACCTTCGCCATTATGGCAATGCGTGCCGGCAAACCTGTATATATCGAAAAGCCATTGGCGGCAAGCTATAGCGACTGTATTCGTATCAACCGTATCAGCGAGCAGACGGGTGTGCCATGTTTTGTTGCCTATTATCGTCGTTATCTTCCTTATTTTCAAAAAGTAAAGGAGATTATCAAAAGTGGTGCTATAGGTGATGTCATCAATGTACAGGTTCGTTTCTCGGTGCCTCCACGTGATCTGGACACCAAGAGTGGCAAGGAGATGCCTTGGAGATTGCAGCCGGATATTGCCGGTGGAGGATATTTCTACGATTTGGCTCCTCATCAGATAGACCTGTTGCAGGATCTCTTTGGAGTCATCACCCGTGCCCATGGTTATCCTGCCAACCGTGCGCATCTTTATGATGCAGAAGATACGGTATCTGCCTGTTTCTTCTTCGAAAGTGGTATTCCGGCGAGTGGCAGTTGGTGCTTCGTGGGACATGAGAGTGCCAAGGAAGACTGTATCGAAGTGATTGGCGACAAGGGCTCGCTCTCTTTCTCTGTCTTTACCTATCAGCCTATCGAGCTGATTACGAGCGAGGGCAGATCGAGCATCACCGTTGCCAATCCACCGTATGTTCAGTTGCCTATCATCAGAAATGTGATTGAGCATCTGCAGGGCATTAATACCTGTACCTGCACCAGCGTTTCGGCTACCCCGGTAAACTGGGTGCTTGATCGTGTGCTTTGGAAGAATTAACAGACTCTGGAAGGTGAGTGAATCTTATAGAAAGAAAACCTGAATGTGATGAGAAAAATTGGTATTATAGTAGGACTGTTGTTTCTCGTTCTGCTGCCACTGATGGCGGCGGAGCGAGATACGTTGGAATGCTCTGTAAAACAGGATTCATCTCTCATCAAGACCCTTTTCAATTCTTCGATGTTCAAGGGTAATACTCAGGACAGCTTGATTCGTGCCCGTCATGAGCGCACTTTCTTTCATCGGCTGGGTAAGACCTTCACTACCTTCTTTAGAGAATTCTCCAATATAGATGAAAGGTATATAGAACCGCAGCATTTCAACTATACGGTGATGCTGCAGAATACCAATACCTATGAGGAATATACCCTGTATGGCAAGGAGGGGCAGCGCATCTCCTTTGCGCCTGATCCTTCCTGGCGCCTGGGACCTTATCTGGGATGGCGATGGGTATTCCTGGGTTATACCCTCGACCTGAAGCATATCAATACCAAGAGTACGCATAGCAGTAAGAAGGAGTTCAACCTGAGTCTGTACAGCAGTTTGCTGGGCGTGGATCTGTTCTGGCGCCAGACGGGTAATGATTATCATATCCAGCGAATGAATCTGGGTAATCATATCAATACGGATGCTCTGAGAAAAGTATCTTTTGATGGTTTCAAGAGTAGTATCAAAGGTTTGAATCTTTACTATATCTTCAATCATCGTAAGTTCTCATATCCAGCAGCTTACTCGCAAAGTACAAGGCAGAAGAAAAGCGCCGGTTCATGGATGGTAGGACTGGGATATACTCAGCATCAGCTGGAAGTGGATTGGGATAAGCTTTCTGCCATAGTGGATGAACGGCTCAATCAGGAAAACAAGCAACAGCTGGAGGCTAAGATTGATAGCAGTCTGATGTTCTCGAAAGTGAAGTATAGCGATTATTCCGCTACCGTGGGATATGGCTATAATTGGGTGTTTGCCAAAAACTGGCTCTTCAATGCCTCCCTCTCCGTAGGGCTTGCCTATAATCACTCCAAATCAGGAGACCCGGAAAAGGATAAGTTTGATCTGAAGAACTTCAACTTCAAGAATTTCAACTTTGATGGTATCGGCCGTTTTGGAGTGGTATGGAACAACGACCGCTGGTATGCAGGTGCCAGTACCGTCATCCATTCGTATAATTATCACAAGGATCATTTCTCAACCAACAATTCCTTCGGTTCGCTCAATATTTATGTGGGTGTGAACTTTGGAAAGAAACGAGAATATAAAAATGTAAAATGATGAAAGTAAAGCACAGTTTTTTAGTTTTTGCAGCGGCATTCCTGATGGTAATGCCTGCTTTTGCCAAGACGGGCGTGGTTTATCAGCGCCAGGATAGTCTGCGAATCGTATCCTTGCTGCAGCAGGCGAAGGCGATGAAGAAGAAGCCTGCCAACTGGATGATGTGGTTTGGAAAGCAGTTTGTCGGAATCCCTTATGTGGGTGGTACCCTGGACAGAACCCGGGAAGAACAGCTTGTGGTGAATACCAGGGAACTGGATTGTACTACCTACGTGGAGATCGTGACCGCCCTGACGATGTGTGCCAACCATCAGGAAACCAGTTTCGCTGCTTTCTGTAATCATCTGAAGCACGTGCGCTATATTGGTGGAGAGGTAGCGTATGTAAAACGCCAGCACTATTTCACCCTCTGGGTGGATGATAATGTAAAGGAAGGCATCGTGAAGGATATTCAGAATAATCCTCCCTTCACAGCAGTTCAGACCATCAACGTAAACTGGATGTCCACTCATCCGGCCAGTTACAAGATGCTTTCGGCTCATCCGCAGTGGATGTCTGGTATCCGTGCTTTGGAACAGAGCATCAACGGCAAGCGCTATCGCTGTATCCCGAAAGGAGAAATCCGTAACAATCAGCTTTTCAGAAATACCATCAAGGATGGTGATATCCTTCTGATGATAACCCGAAAGAAGGGATTGGACACCACGCATATCGGCATTGCTTCCTGGCATAAGGATGGACTGCATCTGCTCAATGCCAGCAGCATCCACAAAAAAGTGATTGATGAACCGATGACACTCTATACCTATATGCAGAAGCATCCATCTCAGATTGGTGTCCGAGCTTGTAGGGTGTTATAAAATTTCAGAATATGAATGCTTATGTCGGAAAAGCCGATAAATAGGGCATTTTTCACATTTAATATTTTCCCTTAAGGATAGATAAATTTTTCCTTAAGGCTTTTTATTTTTTTCCTTAAGGCTTACTTCTTGTTATGATGATTTTGTCAGATTAATTCTGCCATTTTGTGCTTTTCCCCCTTTTTGGCACGTTATTTGTAAAACCTATAGCAAAAACAAATAAAGTAAAACATATAAATAAAACATTATAATTATGGCACAGAAAGGTAATATCGGTGTAACGACAGAGAACATTTTCCCTGTCATCAAGAAATTCTTATATTCAGATCATGACATCTTCCTCCGTGAGATGGTTTCCAACGCTGTGGATGCTACACAGAAGTTGAAGACACTCGCTGCCCAGGGCGACTTCAAGGATGAGATTGGTGACACAACAGTGCGCATCTCTCTTGATGAGAAGGCTGGTACCCTGACCATCAGCGACCGTGGTATCGGTATGACAGAGGAAGAAATCGATAAATATATCAACCAGATTGCATTCTCAGGTGTAACCGACTTCCTCGACAAGTATAAGGAGAATGCCAATGCCATCATCGGTCACTTCGGACTCGGTTTTTATTCCTCTTTCATGGTAGCCAGCAAGGTGGAAATCATCACCAAGAGCTACAAAGAGGGAAGCAAGGCTGTAAAGTGGAGCTGCGATGGTTCACCTGCTTTCGAAATCGAGGATGCTGACAAGGCTGAGCGCGGTTCAGATATTGTTCTCCATATCGCTGACGACTGCAAGGAATTCCTCCAGAAGAACAAGATTGAGGAACTCCTGAACAAGTATTGCAAGTTTATGGCAGTGCCTGTAGCTTTCGGTAAGAAGACAGAGTGGAAGGATGGCAAAAACGTAGAGACTGACGAGGATAACATAATTAATAATGTAGAGCCTCTCTGGACCAAGACTCCTAGCACACTGAAGGATGAGGACTACAAGAAGTTCTATCACACCCTCTATCCTATGCAGGACGACCCGTTGTTCTGGATTCATCTGAACGTAGATTTCCCATTCAACCTGACGGGTATTCTCTACTTCCCACGCATCAAGAACAGCATCGACATGCAGCGCAACAAGATTCAGCTGTATTGCAACCAGGTGTTCGTAACAGATCAGGTAGAGGGCATCGTTCCTGAGTTCCTGACCCTGCTGCATGGTGTTATCGACTCACCGGACATCCCATTGAACGTGAGCCGCAGTTACTTGCAGAGCGACAGCAATGTGAAGAAGATTTCTACCTATATCACTAAGAAGGTGGCAGATCGTCTGAGCTCAATCTTCAAGGAGAACCGCAAGGAATTCGAGGAGAAGTGGGATGATCTCAAGCTCTTCATCAACTATGGTATGCTTTCTCAGGAAGACTTCTACGAGCGTGCCAAGGACTTCGCACTCCTGAAGGATGTTGAGGGCAAGTACTTTACTTACGAGGAGTACAAGACGCTGATCAAGGACAACCAGACCGATAAGGATGGCAATCTGGTATATCTCTATGCCAACAACAAGGAGGAGCAGTACTCTTACATCGAGGCTGCCAAGCAGAAGGGTTATTCTGTGCTCCTGATGGAAGGTCAGCTCGATACACCTATGGTAAATATGTTGGAGCAGAAGTTGGAGAAGAGCCGCTTTACCCGTGTGGATGCGGATATCATCGACCGACTCATCGTGAAGGAAGATGCCAAGAAGACAGACTTGACAAAGGATCAGTCTGACAATTTGACAGAGGTGTTCCGTTCTCAGATGCCTAAGCTCGACAAGGCAGAGTTCTTCGTAGAGATTCAGGCTTTGGGTGAGCAGAATCAGCCAGTACTCATTACCCAGAATGAGTATATGCGCCGTATGAAGGCAATGAGCCAGTTCCAGGCTGGTATGAACTTCTATGGTCAGATGCCAGACAGCTACAACATCGTATTGAACTCAGACCATGCATTGGTGAAGAAGGTATTGGAGGATGCTGAGGCTAATACCGCCGAAAGCCTGAAGCCAATCCTTGCAGAGATCAAGGGACAGGAAGCTCGTCTTGCAGTGCTTCATCAGGAGCAGGGCAAGAAGAAGCCAGAAGAGATTACCCAGGAGGAGAAGGATGATGTTCACAACACAGAGAAAGCCATTAGCGATGAGAAGGCTAAGCGCAACGATATCATCTCTGGTTATGCCAAGAACAACAACATCGTTCATCAGCTCATCGACCTCGCTTTGTTGCAGAATGGTATGCTGAAGGGCGCTTCTCTCGATGCTTTCCTGAAGAGAAGTGTGGATATGATCAAGTAATTGCTGCTTTATAAAAAGTATATTACTTTACGAGATGTAACATCGAATGTTACAAATTGTATTTAGATATGTGCTAAATGTTTAAAAACAGACATTTAGCACATTTTTTTGTTTCTTTTCTTTGGTGATATTATCTGTTTTTTGTACCTTTGCACTACTTAATCGAAGAAACAAATAAACTATAAACAGATAAAACCCTCCTGATATGAAACAAAATGTTGAATCAGAACAGGATGTTGCATCTAAAAAATGCATCATTGCTGATTATTACACAAATCATTATGACGAACTCAAGAAGTTTGTGATATCTCGTCTGCAAGTTGTGGATGAGGCTGAGGATATTGTGCAGGATATCTTTGTTCGGCTTCTGCAGTCGGATCAGATGATATCACCGGTAACTCTGCCTTGTCTGGTCTATACGATGGCAAGGAACAAGATTATCGATTATTGGCGTTGCAGACAGCAACATGAGAAGTATGAGCATTTTATTCGGAAGGGCAGCTGGATAAACAGTTCTTCTGAAGTGGTGGAGTCTGTCTTCTCGGCTCGTGAAGTGAATGAGATTCTGGAGCGGGGTATTGCTCAGCTTACAGAGAGTCAGCGTTCGGTATATCGTCTGAATCTCTACGAAGATATGCCGGTTCGTCAGATTGCGGTAGTACTCAATCTGAAATATAAACAAGCAGAAAAGAAACTGGGAGCTGCCCGTAAGCAGGTTCGTGGTTTTGTAGAGAAGGCTTTGGCAGGATAAGGCTTTGGCTAGATAAGGGTTGATATAAGAATCAGCCCTTCTGTATGAGCGTTTCTGATAAGTGGTGGTTTTATCACAAAAATAAGGCTGCATTCCCTTTGACAGGAGTGCAGCCTTGTTTTTAATTTTTCTAGTTTTACAATCTAAACTTGAATTCTTGATTTTATTTTTTTATAGAATCAGTTCTCTTTGAAAGCGATGACTCGGGTCAAAGCCTTGTCAAGATAGAATGTCTGGGTGAGTTCTTCTTTCTTGCCATCATGAGTAGTCAACTGGTAGGTGGCTCTCAGATACATTAAGGTATCTGGGAAGGTGCCGTCATTGTAGTCGATGTCCTTTTTCATATATGGCAACTGGCTCATCTCCTGACGCATTGATTTTACTCTGTTAAAGTCGATCATGGCTGTTGGAGTGAGTTGGCTGAAGCGCTTGAAGCTGCAATCATCGTTGAGCAGGTTTTCGTTGAGGAAATCCTTGACGAGTGACTGAGCCTTGTGCTGGTCGCCACAGGAAGTGAGGGCCAGCGCCAAGCCTAATGTCAATACGAATAGTATCTTCTTCATGATTTCATATTCTTTGTTACGAATTCACTCAGTTCTTCTTACTTCATGCTGCGGAGAATATCCAGCAGGTGATCCCATACCATCTGAACGGTAGGAATCAGAAGTGCTTCATCTGGTGTGTGAACATTGCGAAGGGTAGGACCGAAACTTACCATATCGAGGTCTGGGTAACGCTCTGAGAAGAGACCGCACTCCAGTCCGGCGTGGATACCCTTTACCAATGGCTCCTTGCCGAAGAGTTTCTCGTAACTCTTCACGGTAATGTCGGTCAGCTTGCTGTTGGCACGCATCTTCCATGCAGGATACTTGCCACCCACGTTTACTTCGGCACCTGCCAGAAGGAAGGCTGCCTTCACGGTGTTGGTCATGTTGTCCAGGTTGCTCATCACATTGCTGCGCTGAGAAGCCACGATGTTGATGCTAGTTTCGTCGGTCGTCACGCTGGCAACATTGCTGGATGTCTCTACCATCTCGGCAAGTGTCTCGTCCTGACAGGTGGTGAGCGGACCGTTATCTACAGCCTGTAAAGCCATGATGAACTTATCGGCTACTGCCTTCTCGATAACAGGAGCTGAATCGGCAGAACCCATATTGAAAAGCATAGTCTGTTCAGTTACGTGGAACTCATCTTCTACCTCAGAAGCGAAAATGTTCCAGTCTGCCCGTACTTGCTCCTTAGCCTCGTTCTTGACAGCAAAGACAATCTTTCCATCGCGAGGGATGGCGTTATGCATCTTGCCGCTGTTGAAGCTTACCAGACGGAGTTCACCATTCAGCTTTTCGTTTTCCAGGAAGAGGAAGCGGGCAAGTACCTTGATGGCGTTGGCGCGCTTCTTGTTGATGTCATCACCAGAGTGACCGCCGTTGAGACCCTTCAGGGATGCCTCCATGAAGAAGTAGCCGGCTGGAGCCTCTTCGCGGGTGAAGTGGAAGGTTGCCTTGGTTGTCTGACCGCCTGCGCAGGATACGAAAATCTGACCCTCATCCTCTGAGTCGAGGTTGATGAGCATCTTGCCGGTCATGAAACCAGCCTTCATACCTACAGCACCTGTCAAGCCGGTCTCCTCATCACGGGTGAAGACGCACTCAATAGGACCATGTTCGATGTTGTCTGCTGCAAGGATGGCGAGCTCAATAGCACATCCGATACCGTCGTCAGCACCGAGGGTAGTACCCTTTGCCTTCAGCCATTCACCATCTACGTAGGTCTGGATGGCATCTTTGTGGAAGTCGAATTCCACATCTACCAGCTTATCGCATACCATATCCATGTGACTCTGAAGGATGATGGTATCAGCATTCTCATATCCTGAGGTCGCTGCCTTTCGAATCAATACGTTGCCAGTCTCATCAACTAATGTTTCCAGATTATGGCTTTTGCCAAATTCCTTCAAGTACTCAATCATGTTCTCCTCGTGCTTGGAAGGACGAGGTATCTCGTTGATTTTAGCGAACTGCTCGAACACAAGAGCAGGTTTTAATTCATTTTTTTCCATTGATAATGTTATTTTGTATGTATTATTCTCTTATTTTGTTATTTTTGCTTCAAGAAAGTCATTTATTTATGAGATTTCTTTTGCTTTTTGCCCGAAAAATCGTACCTTTGCAACGTGAAGTGCACTAAGGCACTGCAAAGATAATAAAAATGATAAAATTAATGTTATTAAGTCTGTTAATAATTGCTATCGCAATGGCATTATTTAGTGTGAAGCTGATTTTCAAGAAGAATGGTAAGTTCTCTTCTCAGCATGTTCACGACAATCCTGGTTTGCGCAAGATGGGCATCCACTGTGTGGTTGACCAAGACCGCGAAGCGCGCGAAGCAAACAAGGCGTATTAAATCATTTTAGTTTTAGAAATAATAATAATAAAAATACAGAAGAAATGAAAAAGAACATTTTGAGTTCAGTGGCTATTGCTGCTGTAGCTGCCTTGTCATTGGCATCATGCAATAAGTCACAGCCTCAGGTTGAGGCTAAGTCTGAGAGCAAGGCTCCAGCTGAGTTGAAGATTGCATACGTAGAGGTTGACTCTATCATGACTCAATACACATTCGCTAAGGAGTATGCTGCCTTGTTGGAGAAAAAGGGTCAGAATATCCAGGCTACTATCGCCCAGAAGGGTCAGCAGTTGCAGGCTGCTGCCGCTAACTTCCAGCAGAAGATTCAGCAGAATGCTTACACCCGTGAGCAGGCTGAGGCTATTCAGGCTGGTTTGCAGAAGCAGAACAACGATCTTCAGGGTTTGCAGCAGCGTTTGAGCAATGAGTTTGCTGCTGAGCAGAACAAGTACAACAAGGCTCTCCACGACAGCATCGCTAACTACTTGGCTCAGTATAACAAGGATAAGAAGTATAGCATCATCTTCTCTAAGAGTGGTGACAATCTGCTTTATGCAGATAAGGCATACGATATTACCAGTGAGGTTATCTCTGGCTTGAACAAGGCTTACAAGGGTAAGTTGAAGGGTGCAGAGGAAACTCCTGCTAAGAAGAAGTAATTTCCGGAAAATATAAACGTATTGAAATATGCTTCGTAACGAAAGATACGATTTCATATTGAATCACTTCAGAAATGCGCTGCCGAATGTGACTACCGAGTTGCAATTTGGTAGTGCATTTCAGCTTCTGGTAGCTACCTTGCTTTCAGCTCAGTGTACCGACAAGCGTATCAATATGGTTACGCCGGCTCTCTTTGCCCGTTATCCAGATGCACGGCACATGGCGCAGGCGAGCGAGGAGGATATCTATGAGCTGATCTGTTCGGTAAGTTATCCCAATGCCAAGGCGAAACATCTGGCACAGATGTCACGACAACTGGTTGAACTCTTTGGAGGTGAGGTGCCGGAGGCTGCTGAAGATCTGGTGAAATTGGCTGGAGTGGGGCGCAAGACGGCGAATGTAATCCGTGCCGTCTGGTTCGGTCATGCCACGATGGCGGTAGATACGCATGTTTATCGCGTGAGTCATCGTATGGGTTTGGTGCCTCGCACGGCTGATACGCCTCGCAAGGTAGAAGATTATCTGATGAAGCACATTCTGGCAGAAGATATTCCGAATGCGCATCACTGGATTCTGTTGCACGGCAGATATATCTGTAAAAGTGCCAAGCCGCTTTGTGATAAATGCTTCTTTAATGAATATTGTCCAAAACTCTTGAAGGACAGTAAACTTTGACCTGTTAGGAGATTCTTGTAAAAAAGATAGGAGTTAAGAATTGGAAGTTGCTTTGGTTGATAGTCAACTCCTCAATCTTAACTCCTAACTATTTTATAATCTCACCGTTTTATTCAAAAGATAGTTATCTAGGATAACCATGGCTGCCATTGCCTCTACTACAGGTACGGCTCTTGGCAATACACATGGATCGTGGCGTCCGCGAGCTGTGAGTTTGGTTGGATTTCCTTCCAAATCTACAGTATCCTGTTCCATCAGGAGGGTAGCTACTGGTTTAAAGGCTACCCGGAAGTAGATATCCTGACCATTGCTCAATCCTCCCTGGATGCCGCCGCTATGATTGCTCTTGGTTGTGATTCGAGCTGCAACATTCTGATTGATAGTGGCTTCCTGATAGTTTGCTACATCATCTGTAGCCCCCATATTCTTAGCTTTAGGAACAAAGACATCATTCTGTTCGCTTCCGCGAGCAGTAACTCCGGCGAATCCTTCTCCATATTCAAATCCTTTGACGGCATTGATGCCGAGCATGGCTGCACCGAGTTGGGTATGGAGTTTATCGAATTCCGGTTCTCCCAATCCTACAGGACATCCCTTGATGACACAGGTAATGATGCCTCCGATGGTATCACCCTCAGCCTTGACCTGTGCGATGAGGTCTTCCATCTCCTTTGCCTTTGCTTGGTCAGGACAGCGTACTGGGTTGTCTTCGATCGTATTGAGGTCATACTGATGGTAATCCTTCTCCAGGGCGATGCTGCCAACCTGCGATGTGTATGCCGTAATGCTGACGCCGAGCTGGCGGAGTGCCAACTTGGCCAAGGCACCACCTACGCAGCGGGCGATGGTGATGCGTGCAGATGAACGGCCGCCACCGCGATGATCACGGATGCCATACTTCTCGTTGTAGGTGAAGTCGGCATGGGATGGACGGAACAGGCAGCGCATATTCTCATAATCCTGAGAATGCTGGTTCTGGTTGCGCACCTCAAAGCCGATAGGGGTTCCCGTAGATTTTCCTTCGAAAACACCACTTAGAAATTCTACCTGGTCTGCTTCCTTTCGTGCAGTGGTGATGGGACTCTGTCCAGGGCGACGACGGTTGAGCTCGCTCTGGATAAAGTCCATATCGATATCGATGCCTGCAGGGAAACCGTCGATGACGCCTCCTACAGCTATGCCATGACTCTCGCCAAATGTTGTGAGAGTGAAAAGATTGCCAAATGTATTCCTCATTGCCAAATTCTTTAGTTGATATGAAAAACGGCTATCCCAATGGTATTGAGATAGCCGCTATCGTTTATTCTCAAATATTACTTGTTGCAATCGCAGCCGCCCTCGCAGTTGCCATCCTTGCAGTCACCGCCGCAGTTGTCGCAACTGCCGCCGCAACCACCAGCCTCACCGCTGATGATCTGAGCCATCTTGGCGATTTCCTCAGCTGTTGCCTCACGGCTTTCAAGAACCTGACCGCAGAAGTTAAGCTTCAAACCTGCCAATGGGTGGTTGAGGTCGCAAGTTACTTTTTCGTCTGTGATATTCTTGACTACAGCATTGAAGCGGTTGCCATCCTCGTTCTGCAATGGGATGATTGCACCTACCTGAACGTGCTGAGCGTCAAACTGTCCGTTGATAGTAAAGATCTGCTTGTCGAGGTCGATTACGCGCTCGTCATAGTGCAAACCATAAGCCTGCTCTGGATCCAACTCGAAGTCGAACTCTTCGCCCTCAGCCAAATCAACAACCTTCTCCTCAAAAGCAGGCAAGGTTACACCCATACCGCTGATGAAGAAGAAAGGACGCTCATCTGTAGTGCGCTCAATCAGCATCTCTTCGCCGTTATCACCCTTTGTTACATCATACAATGCGTATGATACTCTAATAAACTTGTTCTTGTTGTTTGATTCCATTTTATTTTATTTTTTATTGTTTTCTGTTTATGATGCCATCTTTGAATATTGGGATATATATATAATGTACGCGCGTACATTATAATATATTGGTTCTTCATACCTTGCTTGCAGGTTCTTGGCCCAGTCTGATAGCCTCTTTGTAGTTACTTCTTTCCAGAGCGTTTACGCTTCTTCATCTGCACGCTTTTCACCATTTCCATTCGCTCCAAATAAATAGGGCGCCATTTGTCGATGATGTCCTGCAATCCTTTGCTCTTGCGTGAAAGGTCTGCGTATTCCTCACTGTCAGTTTCGCCGGATTTCTTGAGTTCAAGCATTCTGGCGAGGAACTGTTTCTGATTCTCTTCAGCCACTTTGAGCTGGTTTCCCAACTTTTCGAGGCTTTCGAGGAAGGCGAGTGCCTTGTCTATATGATTTTGTTCTTCCATTGTTTCTATTGTAAATCTTCTGCAAAGATACAATAAATAATTGGGATATGGAAAAGAAATAGTAGAAATATTGGGATTTTAGGGAAAAAAGATTCAGAGTGCTCATTTTGTGTGGCAGGAAGATGGCAACTTGCTAGGCTTTTTCTGATAGTAGTTCTCACTTGAAACGCAAATGTTACTGATATTGCAAAACTGCTTACCTTTTGAATGTTAAAATAGGTATTAGATAACGAAAAGTTGTAGAAAGAAGTCTTTTGATGTTGATATAAATCAAAAAAGAGAGCCTTTTTCGCATTTTTCTCCGTAATTGTTTGCGTACACAGCAGAAAGTTCGTATCTTTGCAGTGTCTTAAAGAAAAGACATCAGGATAATGTTTAACAAGAGTCCTTCTAGAGACATTTAGGTCATAAGAGAGATTGATCAAGTTTCAGAAGATGACTCGTAAAGTAGAGAAAGGTAAAAAGATTATGAAAAAGGTTATGATTTTGGCAGTAGCAATGTTCGCAATGGCAACAACTACTTTTGCAGCAGACGAGGCAACAAACGCAACAGCAGCTTACAACATGAATGTAAAGATGGGTAGCTTGGCTAATGCATTGTCACTCAATATTGATCAGGCAGAGGCTGTAGCTGATGTTCACAAGAACTTCACAGCTGATATGATGAATGCAGCAACTGCAGCAAAGGATGAGCGTGCAGCTATGATTGACAAGGCTGTCATCAAGGATCTCAAGTACATGCACAGCATCCTCAATGATTCTCAGTATCGCAAGTATGTGATGCTTCTGAATGCAACACTTATGAATCGTGGTTTGAAGTAATTCAATTTCGATTGAATTCTGAAAAGAAATTATAAGAGAGAGATATGAATGGACTGCAAGTTGGACGATAAGTCTGGCTTGCAGTTTTTTTGTATGGGATAGGGGAAAGTAGCAATTTTCTGAAGAGCCTGGCTCATCTGTTTTAGGTATTATCTAAAACCCCCATTATTAGGTATTGCAGGAATAAGAAAAAAGTCGTATCTTTGCACCCGTAAACAAGAATAGATTGATCGTAAGAGTACGGTAATTGTTTGAAACTAATAGTTTGTTTGAAATATAACTTTTAGATAGAATATATTAATAAAACGAATCTTGTTCGCTAATAGAAATAATTCATAATGTTTTTGTATTAAATGCTAAAGCCCATCCGGGAGGATGGGCTTTGCTCTTGAGTCCAAGTTTATTCTTTTAACAAGTCGTCAAGGAATTCATCGAGGTCGTGATCCAGATTTTCCATCAGGTCACCACCCAGAATGATGGTATCATCATCGGCAAGATAGAGTTCGCCGAGGTTTTCCTTGTCATCATCTTCCAGCACGAAACTATATGGCTTCAGGATTCCGAGATGATCTACAATCTCGGAATTCTTGCGCAAGGTGTCTCGCAAAATCTTTGCCACCTCATCATAGAAGTTCTCATCCTTGTTGTCTATCCATTGCTCAACTACGCAGCGGGTAATCTCTGTGTCGTCATCGTCAAAGGCTAGGAGTTCACCACTTTCTTGGGAAACTCTTACATGGATGTCGGTCAGCACGGTGTTTTCTTCATTTGAAGGTTGTGCTGGAAACTTTTGAGCTATCTTTTTAATAAAGCGCTCAACTTGCTGAATTGTCATCTGCTCTGTTATTTCCATAATCTTAGTGTTTTCGTGCCTCGACACGCTAGGGTGTTGTTGGCTTTCTTGTTTTCTGCAAAGGTACACAAAAAAATGATATAAACAAAGAAGATAGCGAGAAATTTATAAAAAACCTATTTTTATCTGTTTTTTTCGCCGTTTTCTTTGTTTTTGGCACTTAAAATGTAACATAGAAAACGTTTACGTTTCTTTTAATTAAATAATCTGCTGATTTTGTTTGCCATTTATAAATAATATATTATCTTTGCAAACAAATTGGAATTGCTAACTCGACTTTACAATAAGCCACCTTAAAATAGGTGCTCTTGTGTAGGAGAGGAAAGGCTAACCTTATGAACAAGATTCGGAAATGAGTAATAAAATTAATCATAATGGAATTGTGGATGGAGTAGAAGAGGGCTGTGTCCGCGTGCGCATCCTTCAGTCGTCTGCGTGCAGTGCCTGTAAGGTGGCTGCGCATTGCAATGCTTCTGAAACGAAAGAAAAGATTATCGAGGTGCAGGTTGCTGATGCTGTCAAGTATCAGCTGGGTGACTCTGTTATTGTGGTGGCAGATACAGTTGTTGGCTTTCGCGCAAGCTTGTATGGCTATTTGCTGCCTCTAATCCTGATGGTAGTGTCTTTGGTTGCTGTACTGAAGATCACGCAGTCGGAGGGATATGCCGCCATGTCTGCATTGGGGATATTGATACCTTATTATATAGGGCTTTATCTCTTGAGAAACAAACTACGAAACAAATTAAGCTTTAGTCTTGAGCCCTGCAGCTAGAATGATTTTCCAGCTTTTCAGGCTCGAATACAAGATGTTGGCTGATATCGGAATAACTAGAAATATTAACAAAACAAATACAAACTATTATGGATTTAATTTTGAGTGCTGTCTTGGTGCTCGGTGCCATTGCGCTGATAGCAGCGCTGGTACTTTTCGGGGTATCCAAGAAGTTTGCCGTTGAAGAAGACCCTCGATTGGGACAGGTGGGAGAACTCCTTCCTGGTGCCAATTGCGGCGGTTGTGGTTTTGCCGGATGTTCTGGTATGGCTGCAGCGCTGGTCAAGGGTGCTGATGCCGGTAGCATCGACGGACTGATGTGTCCTGTGGGTGGTGCTGACGTGATGGGCAAGGTGGCTGATCTCCTGGGTCTGGCTGTGGCTAACACAGAGGCTAAGGTGGCAGTGGTTCGTTGTAATGGTTCTTGCGAGCATCGTCCTCGCATTGCCGAGTATGATGGTTTGCACACTTGTGCTGCTATGAATTCTTGTGGCGCTGGTGAAACAGGCTGTGGATTCGGTTGCTTGGGTTGTGGTGATTGCGTGGCTGCCTGCCAGTTTGGCGCCATCTCCATCAATCCTGAGACGGGCCTTCCTGAAGTAGATGAGGAAACGTGTACGGGTTGTGGTGTTTGCGCCAAGGCTTGTCCACGTCATATCATCGAGCTTCGCAAGAAGGGACCAAAGGGTCGCCGTGTTTACGTTCAGTGTGTGAACCACGACAAGGGTGCTATGGCGAAGAAGGCTTGTAGCGTTGCTTGCATCGGATGCGGTAAGTGTCAGAAAGTCTGCAAGTTTGAAGCTATCACTATAGAGAACAATGTGGCTTATGTTGACTTCAATAAGTGCCGTATGTGTACCAAGTGTGTTGACGAATGCCCAACAGGTGCTCTCGTAAAAGTTAATTTCCCAGTTAAGAAGGCAAAGCCAGCTGCTGAGGCTGCTCCTGAAGCAGAAGCTCCGGTTGCTGCACCCGCTGAAGAAAAGAAGGAGGACTAAATCATGAATTTGAGAACTTTTAGAATTGGTGGAGTTCACCCAGAAGAGAATAAGATTACTGCCGAGATGGCTACTCAGGTAGCTCCTCTCCCTAAGCAGGCTATTTTCCCACTTGGTCAGCACATCGGTGCTCCTGCCAAGCCTGTAGTTGCCAAGGGCGACAAGGTGAAGGTGGGTACACTCATCGCTGAGGCTGGTGGCTTTGTGAGTGCTCCTATTTACAGTTCCGTTTCTGGAACCGTGTTCAAGGTAGATACATCCATTGATGCTACCGGTTATCGCAAGCCTTGTATTATTATTAATGTTGAGGGCGACGAGTGGGAGGAGAGCATCGACCGCTCTGATAAACTCGAGACTCTGGAGGCTCATGCTGAGCTGACTCCAGAAGAGATTGTCAACCGTATCAAGGTGGCTGGTGTCACTGGTATGGGTGGTGCCGGTTTCCCAACCTTCATCAAGCTTTGCCCTCCTCCAGGAGCCAAGGCTGAGTGCGTCATCATCAATGGTGTAGAGTGCGAACCTTATATCACAGCCGACTATCGCCTGATGATGGAGCATGCCGATGAGATTCTCGTTGGCTTGAACCTTCTGATGAAGGCGGCAAAGGTAGAGAAGGGCTATATCGGTATCGAGGACAACAAGCCTGCTGCCATCAAACTCTTTGAGGAGAAGACAGCCAATGATTCCCATATTGAGATTGTTCCTCTTGCCAAGAAGTATCCTCAGGGTGGTGAAAAGCAGTTGGTTGATGCGGTTATCCGCCGTCAGGTTCCTGCTCCTCCAGCTATCCCTGTCAACGTTGGAGCAATTGTTCAGAATGTAGGTACTGCCTTCGCTGTTTATCAGGCTGTTATGAAGAATAAGCCTCTCTTTGAGCGCTATACTACCGTAACCGGTAAGCAGGTGAAAAATCCAGGCAACTTCCTCGTGCGTATGGGAACCCCATTCTCTCAGATGATTGAGAATTGTGGCGGTTTGCCAGAAGGCGACAACAAGGTGCTGGCTGGTGGTCCGATGATGGGTAAGGCTGTTATCAGTCTTGATGTTCCGGTAACCAAGGGTACCAACTCCATTACCGTATTGACCGATGCGGATGCTCATCGCAAGAAGGCTCAGCCATGTATCCGCTGTGCCAAGTGTGTGGATGCCTGCCCAATGGGCTTGGAGCCATACTTGCTTGCTACCTTGAGCGTAGTGAAGGATTATGAGCGTCTGGAGGCAGAGGAGGTAACATCCTGCATCGCCTGCGGTTCATGCCAGTTCACCTGTCCATCTCATCGTCCTATTCTCGATAACATCATCAATGGTAAGGCTGCGGTGATGGGCATCATCAGAGCACGAAGTGCCAAGAAGTAAGCGTTCACATCAAGAATGAATTTCATTTAAGAAAGAATTTAAAAGATAAAATGGGAAAATTAATCGTTTCATTATCGCCACATGCCCACGGAAATGAGAGCGTGGAGAAGAATATGTACGGAGTGATCATTGCTCTCGTACCTGCCATCCTCGCATCTTTCTATTTCTTTGGTTTGGGTTCAGCAGTCGTACTGCTCACCTCTGTGGCAGCCTGCGTCTTCTTTGAGTGGGCAATTACAAAATATCTCCTGAAGGAGGAGACCTGCTTGCTCGATGGTTCTGCCATCATCACCGGTCTCTTGCTCGGCATGAACTTGCCAAGTAACCTTCCTCTCTGGATCATCATTATCGGTGCCCTGTTTGCCATCGGTGTAGGTAAGATGAGTTTCGGCGGTTTGGGTAACAATCCTTTCAATCCCGCTTTGGTGGGCCGTTGCTTCCTGCTCGTCAGCTTCCCTGCCCAGATGACTTCATGGCCAGTGGCTGGACAGATGCTCAGCTATACCGATGCTACAACAGGTGCTACACCACTGGCTATCATGAAGACCGCCATCAAGACTGGCGATGCTTCTCTCCTGAATCAGTTGCCTGATTCCTTGAGCCTGCTCTTCGGTGCTACTGGCGATACCTTCGGTGCCGGAACTACCGGTGAGGTTTGTGCATTCGCCCTGTTGCTCGGTTTGGCTTACATACTTTGGAAGAAGGTCATCACCTGGCATATACCAGTAAGCATCATCGCTACTGTATTCGTTTTCAGCGGTTTGATGCATTTGGCTAATCCTGTTTATGCCAATCCCTTGGCAGTCATCTTCAGTGGTGGTCTGATGCTCGGTGCCATCTTCATGGCTACTGATTACGTTACATCACCAATGACTCACAAGGGTATGCTCATCTACGGTGTCTGCATCGGTCTTCTCACCGTCATCATCCGTAACTGGGGTAGCTATCCAGAAGGTATGTCGTTCGCCATTCTCATCATGAATGCGTTCACACCTCTTATTAACACATACGTTAAACCAAAGCGCTTCGGTGAGAAGCCTGCTAAGAAATAAGGAGGATTGAGACATGCAGAAATTAGAATCATCATTAAAGAACATGGTTTGGGTACTCGTAGGTGTAGCACTCGTTGTGGGTGCCGTGCTGGCTTGTATCAACAATCTTACTTCTGGTCCTATCGCCGAGAAGGCAGCACAGAGTCTGGCTACCGGTATCAAGAGCGTGATGGGTACTGAAGATCTCCAGGTGGCTGAGCCAGAAGAGGTGAAGCAGGAGTTTGGCGGCAAGGAGTTTACCTTTATCCTCCACAAGTGCTCTGACAAGAGTGGCAAGGAGTTGGGTGCTGCCGTAGAGAGTACTACCGGCGGTTTCGGTGGCGACTTGAAGGTGCTCGTAGGTTTCGATACCGAGGGCAAGATCATGGGTTACACCATCCTTCAGGCTTCAGAGACTCCGGGTCTGGGTGCCAAGGCAACTACCTGGTTCCAGAAAGACGGAAAGGGTAGCATCATCGGAAAGACTCCAAAGGATGGCGACCTCCACGTAAGTAAGGACGATAAGGGCGGCAATGCAGTAGATGCCATCACCGCATCAACCATTACCAGCCGTGCCTTCCTCAAGGCTATCAATCAGGCTTATGCTGCCTATGCAGGTAAGAGTGTTGATGGCGAGAGTGGTGCATCTCAGAAAGCTGAAGCTGAGAGCGGTGCGTCTAAAGTTGAACATAACGAAAAGAAAGGATAAGCCGATATGAGTAATATGAAAATTTTGATGAACGGACTCATCAAGGAGAACCCTACCTTCGTGTTGCTCCTCGGTATGTGTCCTACTTTGGCTACAACAACCAGTGCCATCAATGGTCTTTCTATGGGATTGGCTACTATGGCAGTATTGGTTTGTACCAACTTTGTGATTTCATGTATCAAGAAGATTACCCCGGATATGGTTCGCATCCCTGTTTTCATCGTTGTGATTGCAGCCTTCGTAACCATCCTGCAGATGTTGATGAGTGCCTATGCTCCTGACAGCATCAACCAGGCACTGGGTATCTACATCCCATTGATTGTAGTAAACTGTATCATTCTGGGTCGTGCAGAGAGCTTCGCAGCCAAGAACTCACCGATTGCCAGTCTCTTTGATGGTCTCGGCTGCGGTTTGGGTTTCACTCTCGGTTTGACTATCCTGGGTAGTGCCCGTGAGATCCTCGGTGCTGGTAGCGTATTCGGTATCACTCTGTTGCCAGAGACTACCAATATCTTGATGTTCATCCTGCCTCCTGGAGCTTTCCTCACATTGGGATACATCATTGCAATATTTAATAAGGTAAAGAAGTAAGCGTAGGCATCGCTTCAATCCATGAAATAGAATAGAAATTATGGAATATTTATTGATATTTATCTCTGCGATATTCGTCAACAACATCGTCTTGTCGCAGTTCCTCGGTATCTGTCCGTTCCTGGGCGTATCGAAGAAAGTTGATACAGCCATCGGTATGGGTGGTGCCATCGCCTTCGTCTTGACCTTGGCAACCATCATTACCTGGTGTGTTCAGAAGTATGTACTCGATCCATTCGGATTGCAATATCTCCAGACCCTGGCGTTCATCCTCGTGATTGCTGCCTTGGTTCAGATGGTAGAGATCATTCTCAAGAAGGTTTCTCCTGCGCTTTATCAGGCGCTCGGCATCTTCCTGCCTTTGATTACTACCAACTGTGCTGTGCTGGGTGTAGCCATCCTGGTTATCCAGAAGGACTACAATCTCTTGGAGAGTGTGGTTTATGCCTTCTCTACAGCTCTTGGCTTTGCTCTGGCTCTCATTGTCTTCGCCGGCATTCGTGAGCAGCAGGCTTTGGTTCGCATTCCTAAGGGTATGCAGGGCGTAGCCATCGTCATGGTTACAGCCGCTCTCCTCAGTCTTGCCTTCATGGGCTTCTCTGGTGTAGATGGTGGCTTGAAGGCTTTGTTTGGATTGGAATAAAAGATTGTATTAGTTAGTTAAAAACGCCCTGAAAGGGCAAAAGCATTATATAAGGTTGATGCTTTTGCGCTTTCAGGGCGTTTTTTATTGGCAGCTATTCCAGCCTACCAGTCTGTCGGTTCTGTCTCCTGTACCCCGATAATAGATAAGGGCATCATAGCGGTTGGTGGTCTGAAAGAAGTTTCCCTCCGTGCTAACGGGTTGCGTGCTGCCGTCGTTTTTGAGCACCAGATACTGGTAACTGTAATAACCTTGCTTGAGCAGTACGGTGGCGTGATAGCTGTGGTCGGCTTCGTTGTATTCCATCCGATAGGTAGGCGAAAAGCGGTCGTAGGTCCAGTCTGCATTCAGATATACGTCGCCTGGCTGGCGATTGGTCTGTAGCCTGAAATGTACCGGCGCATACTCGCAGGTGAAGTTATTGTCCTCGTTGTCGCTGTTTCGTACGTAGAAGGAACCTTTGGCGCTCTCATCGTGTACGTAGTTGGGGCGAGGGGTATCAGGCATCACATAGACCTGATACTCTTCTCCATCCCATTTTATCTCGTCGATTCCCATTGTAGGGTGATCCATATCCAGCAGTTCGAATTTTCGGTATTCATTTCCTGCATCGAATATCAGCTGGCGGTTGTGCTGCCATCGCAGTCCCTCTGCGCTGATATAATCAGGTTTGGCATTCCATACAGCCTGATTCCAACGTCCGTTCTGCAGCACCACGGTTTTGATCTGCTGCGAAGGGTTGGTTACTCTCAGGTTGCCGTAGTTCACATTCATACTTACCTGTTGATGCTGCTTGTTGATGTCGATGTCCGTATTCGAAGAATATCCGATGGCAACCTGCACCTGTGGCTCTACTACCATAAAGCAGGCGGTGAGTATCTTTCTGCCGTCCTTATCGGTAGCTTCATCCTTTTGATTGTTCGTCTCCGCATTGTCATCATAGATGGTGAGCTTGTAGTTTCCGCTCATGGTGATGTGGCAGTTCTCGTTGGGGATGGTGAGGCGATAGTGGGTGTAAAGATGGTTGGTGTTGAGCGATTGCTCGATGTTGTCGATAGCTTGCTCGTGGTTCCATCCCTTCAGATAGTCGGTCTCGAAGAGTCCCTGTGATACCTTCCAGTTGGCATCGCAATGTTCTATCTTGTAGGTGTATCGATGATAATCGTGGGTCATGTCATCGAAGTCGATGTGGATGGGTTGCCCATTCAGCTGGGTAATGGGCAGGGCTTGCCAGTCGGTGCCCGCCACCACCTGTAGGGTGGTGATGCGCTGACTGTATATCTCGTGTCTCTGCGCCCGTGAGGGCAGGGCAGCGAGGGCGAGAAGTATATGGAGAGTCAATATCTTTTTCATGTTTGCAAAGATACTGTAAAAAGGGGAAATTACCAAATGTAGGGATAAAAAAATAACTTGCAGTAGTCTGAAAGACTAATTGCAAGCTTGTCAACAATCACTAACTATAAAAGATTCGTAGTCGATAGGGGAATCGAACCCCTATGCCAAGATTGAGAATCTTGTATCCTAACCATTAGATGAATCGACCAACGGTGCAATTTTAAACTTTGCTTGCGGAAGGTGGGGGATTCGAACCCCCGGTACGGTAACCCGCACGTCAGTTTAGCAAACTGGTGGTTTCAGCCACTCACCCAACCTTCCTGTTGGATTCATTTCTGAATCATCAAGCATCGTTCTCAAATGCGATTGCAAAGGTACAACTTTTTTTTGGTTCCACCAAATTTTTCCTTTACTTTTTTTGCTTTTATGATGGTTAATTGTCGTTTATCCACAACGGCGATAGCGTTACCGGCGTAGGGATAAAAAAATAACTTGCAGTAGTCTTAGAGACTAATTGCAAGCTTACTAACAATAACCAATACATAAAAAACACTTTGTAGTCGATAGGGGAATCGAACCCCTATGCCAAGATTGAGAATCTTGTATCCTAACCATTAGATGAATCGACCATTTTAATTAGTCTGCATTGGTTTCACAACTTGTGCAGACTTGAATAACAATCTTAATTAACTTAACCATGTAGTCGATAGGGGAATCGAACCCCTATGCCAAGATTGAGAATCTTGTATCCTAACCATTAGATGAATCGACCAACGGTGCAATTTTAAACTTTGCTTGCGGAAGGTGGGGGATTCGAACCCCCGGTACGGTAACCCGCACGTCAGTTTAGCAAACTGGTGGTTTCAGCCACTCACCCAACCTTCCAATCGGATATTGTTGCCAAATCAACAAGCATCGTTCTCAAATGCGGGTGCAAAGATACTACATTTTTTTTGTTCCACCAAATTTTTCTGCAACTTTTTTCAAGAAATATACATATTTTCTTGTTTTGGGGAGGATTTATAGGGGATAAGCAGTCTTTGTCAACAAAAAAAGAGGCAGATTTGCCAATTAATGGAAATCTGCCTCCTGTAGGAAAGGGCCGCTCGATGATGTGATGAAACTCCGAATGTCATAAACATTTGAGAGCTCTCCGCTTTTGTAATCCACCGGCTTTGCAGCTTAGTTGACAAGTCAGTTTATGTGGCCCGCCATAGGCAAGAGAAGTCTTCTCGGTTTCATAAGTGTAATTTGATGAGTATCCCGATCGAACCGACACGACCCTTATATCTTTGTCGAATAGACATAGCATAGGCTATCATCTACCGATAGAAGTCTTTGGGTTTTTCTATACTGCAAAGATAATGCAATCTTTTGAAACTACCAAATCTTTCTGCTGATTTTTTCGAAAAATCTTCTTTCTCAAAAGTCAGAACTCACTTTTCCTTGTTTCTCCCTAGGGTTAAGACTTCTTTTTTCTGAGCTCTTCGTATATTTCTTCGAAATATTTCCTGAGTTCCGTCTTGTCTTCAATGATATTCCGCAGCTCTTTCAGAGCCTTTTCATTGGGTGAGTTGGGAATCCAGAGCTTGATGTAGCCGTTGCGTGAATATTTCTCATCCATGTGGTCGGCGAATCGCTGCCATTGCTCTTCCTTTCCTTTTTCGGGATAGTTCTCCTCTCCGTATTCGATGGCACGAAGGAAGATTTCGTGAACATCTATGTCGCGGTCGGCTTCGGCTACAATCTTGCCATAGATGCTTCGTGGCTGGCGACTTGAGGAAGCGCGGTGGTCCTCCACGGCTTCTTTCATGATTTTGATTTGCTCGGGAGTGAACCAGCGCTTCAGACGGGCATCAGCCAGAAGGATTTTCCCACTGGTGAGGTGGTGGATGGCGCGCGGACCGCTCATTCCCAGATCGTGGTAAGCGGCAACGATATAAACCATGTCGATGTCGGCACCTGTTACAGGTACGAGTTTCAGGGCGTTTCTGATGACACGGGTCACGTGGCGTAATCCGTGGCTCTCGCCAAATTCTGTATATTTGGGCAGAATCTGTGTTTCCACAAACTGCATGATTTCGAGATTTACTTGTTGCTTCATACTTTTTCTTCTTTTTATATATTAATGTACGCGCGTACATTATATAATTATTATTCCTGAATGTTATCTTCTTATTCTAGAATCTTCTCATGCCATTCCAGAGGAGGCGGGCTTCTTTGGGATTACCACATCATTCCAAGGATGATGAAGGTAGAGATCATGCCGAAGGTAAAGATGTTGAGAGCCGTGTAGCCCAGCACCTTGTTCAGCATCCTGCCTTCTCCTATCTTCCTCATCTTGGCGAATGTTCGGTTGTGCACCACGAGATATGTGGCGGCGAAAGGCAAAAACTTTGTATCTGCATCGTAGGCAAGTGCACCGTAGATGTTGATTCCTATCATGATGAGGATGCCGATGTTGCCCAGTGCACAGTAGAGACGCTCGCCGTTTTTCTTGCCGATGTGAACGATCAGCGTCTTCTTGCCCGCCTTAATGTCGTTGTCATAGTCGCGATAGTTGTTCAGGATGAGCAGCGTATCTACTACCAGACCGCAGGCAATGGAGGTAAGTATGGCTTCCGTTGATACTCCCTGCATTCCTTCCGGCATGGTCAGGTAGTAGGTGCAGCAGACTGGTACGATGCCGAAAAAGAGAAGTACCAGCAGGTCGCCCAATCCCAGATAGCTCAACTTGGTGGTATAGAGGAAACAGAAGAGCACGCAGCAGATGCCCACGATAATCATCTCCTTTCCTCCGTAAAAGGCGAGGGGCAAACCGATGGCGCACCCCAGAAGGGTGGTGAAGATAATGCCCCATTTCATGGCTTTCATCGTGATCCAGCCTTCGGCGCAGGCTCTCTTTGGACCCAATCGGGTTTCGTCGTCGTTGCCATGCTTGAAGTCGAAGAAGTCGTTTACCAGGTTTGAGTCTATCTGCATTACCCAAGCAAAGAGCAGACAGAGCAGGGCTGGAACCCATTGGCAGTGAGCGTTGGAATCCTTGTATGCCAGGGCTACTCCCAGCATCACCGGTACTGCCGCTGCCGAAAGGGTGACGGGGCGGGTGGCGAGAAACCATGCCTTGATAGAATTTGTCTTTACCATCATATTTTTGCTTTTAAATTATAAGGAGCGAGGTTTTTTGTGTTACCTCGCTCCTTTGTAGTTATTCATTAAGAAAAGATTCGCTTCTATTCATTTTATTAGAAGAATCTCTTGTGGAAAAGATTCGCTTCCTAGTTGAAGAAGTTCCAGCTTACACCCATTCTGAAAACTCGCTGGTTCATCGGATAGTGAGGGGTGAAGAAGTAGTTCTTGTCGCCCTGACCTGCATTGAGGTGGCTCATCATCACGAAGAAGCGGGTGTGCTTGATGTGAACATTGGCGTAGGCATTCACGATAGGGTAGTTGCCTACCTTCACGTTGTTCTCGCCGTTGCCCTGCACGGTGTATTGTCCTATATAAGGAGAATAATCCGGAGCCTCGTAACTGGTGAAGTATCTGGCGTCTGCACCCAACTCGATATTCAGTACCTTTACCACCTTGAACTTGATGAAGAGGTTGGTATATACGTTGAGGTCAGGCACTGGCAGGGCACTCTTGCTGCTGGTATGCTGGTAGGTGATCATGTTCTGCCAGTTGAAAATACCGAACTTGAAATCCTGCTGCAGCTGCGCTGTAATCAGATTGATGGCTTCGCCGCTCTGCATAGGTGTCACCATCACGCCTGTGCGCAGACCATTTTCTGTAATCGTATATTGCTGTGAGAAATAAGTATAGTTCTTGATTTCATCCACAGCCACACGCAGCGTGGTGTTAGTCTTGCCGAATCTCAGAGTTCCCATGATGCGGGTATGGATAATCTTGCTCAGATCATCATCCCACCAGAGATGTCTGGCGTGATACTTGCGATAGTAGAACGATGGCGTTTCGTGATGGATGAAAGCATCGCCTCTTACCTGTACGGTGTCACCCAGGAATGGCAGGTTGATGTCTGCGCTTCCGTCGATGGCAAAGGTGCCGGCATCCACTCCGGTGAGTCCTACCTCGCCCACTACATTATAGTGAAGGGTCTTGCCCTGGGTCTTGCTCAGCTGACCGCCCACGCTCAGCGCATGCTCATTGAACTTCTCGAATCCGCCTTCGGTATTCGGCAGTTCGTAGTGGCGGAGGTCATAGCTGGCGAAGGCTTTCAGACCAGCCTTTGCCCACTTGCTGAATCCCTCGAGCGTTCCCATTGCCACGGTGTTCTTAATGCGCCAGTGGCGGGTCTGATCGTAGATGGAATCGCCTGTAAACTTGCCGGCATTATAGTACTCCTTGAGATAGTAGTCCTGTGGAGTCTGGTAAGCCTGGTAGATGCGCTTGTAGTTGTCAAACTGCACAGTGTGGATGAAGCTTGTAACTGGAACATATTCTGTCTTGTAGAAGAGTGAGTCCTGCGCTTTCTTCTTCTCTACGGCGAGCAGACTGTCTGCCATTGCCTTGCTGTTTACTGCAATTCGAGTGCTGTCGCCCTTGAAGTCCTGGGCAGCCTTGTTCGCAGCAGCTATCGCCTTGTTGTTCTTGGCTGGTTCATCGCCGGCAATCTTGGCATCTGTAGGGCGACCAGAGAACTGCTTCTTCTGGTTTTTGTCGAAAGCCTTTTCGTCAAACTCCCTGCCTTGTTCTCTAGCCTTCTTTCTTGCCTCCTCCTTGGCTTCCTCGGCTGCATTGTCCTTAGCTGACTCCATGGCGAATTTCTTGGCTTTGATTTCTTCCTCGGTCATCTTTACCTTGCGGCTGAAGCCCACGTTGTAGCGGTGGGTGAAGAAGATGTGTTGGTTGTCGTTGCGATTCCAGTTCTGCTGCAGCACGGTAGGTATTTCGTTGGTGGCGAAACTCTCGGTAAAGAGCTCCGGATGCTTGATGTAGTCATCATTGGTAATACCTCCGTTCTCCGTCACCTTCTGGTGGTTGGTGCTGAAGAGAAAGTGCGCCTGGTAGCGGTCGCCCAGATAAGAGGTCCACATCGTATATTTGAAGTGCGCCGTGCTCTGTGCATCGTAGTAGCCGCGACCATATTTGTAGTCGAACCGGAATCCGCCGCCCAGCTGCTTGTTGGCATTCACCGCAAAGATTGCCTTGAAGTCGTCCTCACCGTTGGTTCTGTCACCGCAGCTGTTCAGCGTGATGTTGGTGATAGGCGAGTAGGTGTTGGTGAAGTGGAAGTCACTCACCGGAGTAACGATGTTGTCGTATGGCTCGGTGAAGATGAAGTTGCCCTGCGTATTGCGCCGGTCGATGAAGATGCGGTTGATGCGGGCGGTACCCATGTTACCCAGGGTGTTGTACTCTCCGCGCAGTCCTTCCGTGAAGGTTGTGTTCTGGTACATTGCCTGCATAGTGTCCACCACGGCAGCCCGAGTATCTCCAAATCTCTCATCCACAGTCCATACCCTGATGCCTTTCGGAATCTCCTTGTCGGTGCCCAGCGAGTCGGTGTTGATTCTGTTGCTGGTCTGTGGGCGGAACTGTGAGTCTTCGTTATTGTTGAAATCCGTAAAATCACGTTGTGCCGCAACTGGTAGAGTTGCAGCACAAGCTAGGATTGTAGAGAATAATATTTTCTTCATTTCTTGTTTTTTGAATAAGCGGATGCGAACCTTTTTGAATAGTCGGATGCAAACCTTTCTTATTTTTTGAATAGTCGGATGCAAACCTCGGCAATTTTCAAGACTACGCCGATGATCAGCAGTACATTGGCAATCGTGCGGTCGTCCATCTGAGTCCAGAGGATGACGCCTACGATGGCGAAGAGCATGAATCCGATGTTGAGCCAGTTTCTGGCTACGAGCATATTGCTCTTGTCTGCATACTCCAATCTTCTGTGGTGGCGACGGTTTGGGCGCACTGCATAGCTGGTCTGTGGCTGTGCCTCAGTCGCCTCATGGCTCTGGCTCTCGCTCTGTGGCTGCACCTTTGCGGTTTCCTCGCTCTGTGGGGTGTTTGTTATGTTGTTATCTTTTGTCTGATCCATATTTTATAAGATGATTTTTATTTTCGAACAAGTTTGGTCAGATCATTGAAGATCTGGTCTTTGCGGTCGATGGTTCCGCGGCGGAACTTACCGTAAATCTTGGCCAAGTCGTTTTTCTTCTTGGTCAAGGCATATTTGTCGGTAATCACATTCTCTGCAGGCTCCTTGAAACCGGTGCTTCTGCCTTCCTCGTAGTTGAATACGATTCGGGTCATAGAGAGGTGGAGATGGTTGTCGCTGGTGGTTGCCACCAGCTGGTACTTGGTCTCCGAGCGGTCGAGGGAAATGAACGACTGGTTGAAGACAAACCATTCGTCCATAATGCAGGCGATAATCTGCTCGTTCTTGTTGTTTCTGTTCACCAGTGCGATGCGGCTGTTGATGTTCTGCTCATTCTTGATGAGTTTGCTCATATATTGAAAAACTATATTGTAGATTTCGTCTGCACTCTTTCCGTTTGCCTGTGTGTCGAGAACAAATTCCACCTTTCCCTCGGCATTGAGCTGGATGGCTCCGGCCAGGTACTTCGGATCTTCCTTGAGCACCACGCCCTCGGCTGTCTTTTCCACCTTCTTCTCTTCTACCTCCTCAGTCACGGTTGGCACAACCCATCCCGCACCTTCAGAAGTTCCGGTTGTATTCTGTTTCTTGGTGGCATTATCCTGGATCTTCATCGCAGGCACCGTCTCTGTAGCTGGTACAGAAGTCTTGGTAGCAGGCTCCAGTTTAGTAGCAGGCACCGAATTCTCTGCATTTTTATTCAGCTTTTCAGCCTCCTGCTTCATTCTTTCTGCTTCAGCCTTCAATCTTTCAGCTTCCGCTTTCGTTTTCTCGGCTTCCGCCTTTATTTTTTCTGCTTCCGCCTTTACCTTGGCAGCTTCTGCCTGAGCCTTGGCTGCTTCCAGTGCCTTTTTGGCTTCCTCTAGCTCTTTTTGCGCCTTTTCCAATTGCTGCTCAGGAGTAAGCACATTCTGCGCCTGCATGGTGAGGGCAGGAATCAGCATCAGTATTGAGATGAATATCTTTTTCATGATCTGTTGTTTAAATGTTTAATGTTTTGTCCTCCTCGTCCGAACACTGAAACCCGGAGGCGCTTCTAACATACAAAGGTATAAAAATAACTTGATATATTTCTATAAGGAAGCGATTATTTATACATTCTTTTGCTAAGTTAACAATATTTTTTAGGGAAAACGCTCCTAGTTTCAAATATTTTCGTATCTTTGCAAAAAATTATAGCTATAATTATGGGATTATTCGGATTATTTAGCAACAAAAAAAAGGAAACTCTCGATAAAGGTCTCGAAAAGACCAAGGAGAGCGTGTTTGGAAAATTGGCTCGTGCGGTGGCTGGTAAGTCAACCGTAGATGATGACGTGCTCGATGATTTGGAGGAGGTACTCATCACGTCCGATGTGGGTGTGGAGACTACCGTGAAGATCATCCGTCGCATCGAAGAGCGCGTGGCAAGAGATAAGTATGTTTCTACCTCAGAACTCAACAGAATACTGAGAGAGGAGATTGCAAGCCTGCTGGAGGAAAACCATACCGATGATAATGAAAACTGGGATTTGCCTTCCGACCATAAACTTTACGTGATTCTCGTAGTGGGTGTGAATGGTGTGGGCAAGACTACCACCATCGGAAAGCTCGCCTATCAGTTTAAGAAGGCTGGCAAGAAAGTGTATCTCGGTGCTGCCGATACCTTCCGTGCCGCTGCCGTGGAGCAGATCAGCATCTGGGGTGAGCGAGTAGGGGTGCCTGTGGTGAAGCAGCAGATGGGTTCCGACCCTGCTAGCGTGGCCTTTGATACCCTGCAGAGCGCCAAGGCGAACGGTGCCGACGTGGTGCTGATTGATACTGCCGGACGCCTTCATAATAAGGTGAATCTGATGAATGAGTTGAAGAAAATCAAGGAAGTGATGAAGAAGGTGATGCCTGAGGCTCCGGATGAGGTGATGCTCGTACTGGATGGAAGTACCGGACAGAACGCCTTCGAGCAGGCTAAGCAGTTTGCTGCCGTTACCAATATCTCTTCGCTCGCCATCACCAAGCTTGATGGAACAGCTAAGGGTGGTGTGGTAATCGGAATCTCCGACCAGCTCAAGGTGCCTGTGAAGTATATCGGACTGGGCGAGGGCATGGAGGATCTCCAGCTCTTCAATAAGTCTGAATTTGTTGACTCCCTCTTTAAGCACTAGAATACAAATACTTAGAGGCTTTGAGGAAAGAATTAGATGTTGCTCGATGTAAAAATAGTCGAGAAAAGAATTAGATTAAGATTATTATAGGATAAGTAGGATAAGAATGAAAAAAAATCAGATAGATATAGTAACCATGGGTTGCTCCAAGAATCTGGTGGACAGCGAGACCTTGATGAAGCTTTTCGAGGACAATGGCTACCACTGCGTTCACGACCCGAAACGCCCACAGGGTGAAATTGCCGTCATCAATACTTGCGGCTTTATCGAGGATGCCAAGCAGGAGAGCATCGATACTATCCTGGAGTTCATCCAGGCTAAGGAAGAGGGCCGACTCCACAAACTCTATGTGATGGGTTGCCTCTCGCAGCGTTACCAGAAGGAGCTGGAGGCTGAAATGCCAGAGGTGGATAAATTTTATGGTAAGTTTAATTATAAGGAGTTGCTCAAGGAACTGGGCAAGGCTGATGCGCCTGCATGCAGTGGAACCCGCCATCTCACTACTCCTCATCATTACGCCTATATCAAGATTTCTGAAGGTTGCAACCGCCGCTGTGCGTATTGCGCCATTCCTATCATCACCGGCAAGCACGTTTCCCGTCCGATGGATGAAATCCTCGATGAGGTGCGCCAGCTGGTAAACGATGGTGTGAAGGAATTCCAGATCATCGCCCAGGAGCTCACCTATTATGGCGTGGACCTGGATGGCAAGCATCACATCACCGAACTCATCAGCCGCATGGCGGATATTCCGGGTGTGAAGTGGATCCGTCTGCACTATGCTTATCCTAACCAGTTCCCGCTCGATCTGCTTGATGTGATGCGCGAGAAGCCAAACGTATGCAAGTATCTGGACATCGCCCTGCAGCATATCAGCGACAACATGCTCAACAGAATGCATCGCCACGTGAGCAAGCAGGAAACCATCGATCTGCTCAAGACCATCCGTGAGCGTGTCCCTGGTATTCATATCCGCACCACTCTGATGGTAGGATTCCCTGGCGAGACTCAGGAAGACTTCCACGAGTTGCTCGAATTCGTTCGTACTCAGCGCTTTGAGCGTATGGGCGCCTTCGCTTATTCTGAGGAGGAGGGTACCTACAGTGCCAATAACTACGAGGATGATGTTCCTGCTGAGGTGAAGCAGCGCCGTCTTGACGAACTGATGATTCTGCAGCAGGAAATCAGCGCTGAGGTAGAGGCAGAGAAAGTGGGCAAGGTACTGAAGGTGATTATCGACCGCAAGGAGGGTGATTACTATATCGGAAGAACCGAATTCTGCTCGCCAGAGGTGGATCCTGAGGTGCTGATCAAGGCAGGAGAGAAGCGCCTGCGCGTGGGTTGCTTCTACAATGTGATGATAACCCAGAGCGAGGAGTTTGATCTCTACGGAGAAGTGGTAAAGTAACGTGGGAAGTAATATTTTGACATCAGAATGAATAACAAGGAGTATATTGCAGAACTTGCTCAGCAGACTGGCTATTCGCAGGACGACACCCAGAAGATGGTGCGTAAGGTGATAGATGCTATGATTGCTGAATTTGAGGATGGGGAGGCTGTCTCCATCCCCAACTTTGGTACGTTTGAGGTAAAGAAGCGCTTGGAGCGTGTGGTTGTCAACCCTACTACCAAGAAGCGCCAGCTTGTTCCGCCTAAGCTCGTACTCGGTTTCCGCCCTGTGGCCAGTGTCAAGGAAAAACTGAAGAATGGAGGTGAAGACTATGAGTAAGATTAGTTTAAGCGACTTGGCGCAGCGCCTGGCAGAGAAGTCGGGAATCAGTCAGCAGGATGCCGAACTGTTTATCAGAAAGATGTTTGATGTTGCCAACGAGGGTCTTCAGTCTGATAAGCTCGTGAAGATGAAGTGGCTGGGTACCTTTAAGGTAATGGCGGTGAAGGATCGTGAGAGCGTGGATGTGAACACGGGCGAGCGTATCATCATCGAGGGCCGTGACAAGATTTCCTTCACGCCCGATAATATTCTGAAGGAGATTGTGAACAAGCCTTTTGCTCAGTTTGAGACCGTTGTGGTGAATGATGGTGTGGATTTTGATGAAATAGACAGGAAATTCGAGAATGCTGATGAGGTTTCATCGCCTGAGGAGGTTTTTGAGTCAAAGAATGATTCTGTATCAGAAAATGTTTCTGATACAGCAGATTCTTCTGGGGTGGCTTTTGGTGAGCAGGAATCTCTGGAAACAAGCGGTGTTATTGATTTCCTGGATGAAGAAAACGATGCTCCTGTTAGCGATGAAATGATAGTAATAGGAGAGGAACTGCCTCAGGAAAATGTAGCTGAACCGGAAGAAAAGAAACCGGAAGTTTCTGAACCTGCTACTTCTGAATCGGAAGATAGGGAATCTGAAGTTCCTGCTCAGGATGAGGTTGAGCTTGTTGTTTCTGATGAAGCAAAAGAATCGACTTTAACAGAGGAAACTCCTATTGCAGAGAAAGCTTCTTCAGATGAGGAAAACACTATTACAGAAACTCCTATTGCAGAGAAAGTTCCTTCTGATGAGGAAAACTCTATTACAGAAACTCCTATTGCAGAGAAAGCTTCTTCAGATGAGGAAACTTCTTTGGATGAGGGAACTGATAAGCGGCATGTTGTATTGCCTCGTTCTTTGGTTATTGCAGCGAGCGTAGTATTCCTGGCAATGATAGGAGGCATCGGTTGGTTTGCTTTCAATTATGGCAAGATGGCTGCCCAGCGTGATCATCTCGCAATGCAATTGGATAATTACCAGCAGACACCGACAGAGAAGAAGTCACCAGCCAAGTCTGCCCCAACGCAGGAAGAGATTCTTCGCAAGAAAGCTATCGAGGATAGCGTAAGAATGGCGCAGGCAAGCGAAGCCGTCAAGAAAGCCGAAAATGCCGAGCAGAATATGGATGCTGCTGCAGACAATCAATCAATTGATGTAAAATCGGCTGAGGCTAAGAAGAATTTGGAAGCCAAGAAGCTCGAAGATACAAAGAAACTGGTTGATGCAAAAAAGCAGGCTGAAGCCAAGAAGAAATTGGCAGATGCTAAGAAACTTGCAGAAACCAAGAAGTTGCAGGAAGCTAAAAAGCTTGCAGAAGCCAAGAAGAAAGAAGAAGCCAGAAAACAGGCTGAGAAGCATTCTTCCAAGGCAAGCAGCAAATACGACCAGGATGCCCGTGTTCGAACCGGAGCCTATCGTATCATTGGCGTTTCCGAGGTTGTAACGGCAAGAGAAGGACAATCCATCAAGTCGCTCAGTCAAAAGTACTTAGGACCAGGAATGGAGTGCTACGTAGAAGCGCTGAATGGTACTTCCCAGTTGAAGCCAGGTCAGAAAGTCAAGATTCCGAAGTTGGAATTGAAGAAAAAGAAATAGAGGGTGTGTCATAAGTCCATGACGCACCCTTTTTCTATCTATAATTTTCCGTA